>MDTC01160965.1_pt1 | contig 28902 bp, 27 predicted proteins | sample 811181 | NCBI WGS metagenome assembly MDTC01 (sample SAMN05326644, study PRJNA326480) | marine metagenome | isolation source: seawater | place: Pacific Ocean: North | collected 2011 | reverse complement strand
TGAAGATGGAGACAGATTTATAGAAATATGGAATCTTGTATTTATGCAATATGAACAAATTTCTAAAGAAAAAAGAATAAACTTACCAAAACCTTCTGTAGACACCGGAATGGGATTAGAAAGAATGACAGCAGTATTACAAGGAACTCACGATAATTATAATATAGACCACTTTAAAAAAATTATATCAGCCTCATCTGAAATTACTAAGGCTCCAATTAATGAAAATACAATTGCAAGCCATAGAGTAATTTCAGACCACCTAAGAGCTAGCAGTTTTTTAATTGCTGAAGGAATTTTACCATCAAATGAAGGTCGCGGATATGTTCTTAGAAGAATAATGAGAAGAGGAATGAGGCACGCTCATACCTTAGGAAGTAAAAATCCAGTTTTTTATAAATTATTCGAAGTATTATTAAATGAAATGAAAAGTAATTATCCTGAGTTAAGCATTGGAAAAGATTTAATTGTGGAAACATTAAAAAATGAAGAAGAAAAGTTTTCATCACTATTGGAAAGAGGAATAAAAATTTTGAATGAAAATTTAAAAAAAGTTAAAAATAACATTTTACCAGGACCTGTTGCTTTTAAGTTATATGATACTTATGGTTTTCCTTTAGATTTAACAGCAGATATTTTAAGAACTAAAAATATAAAAGTTGATACAAATTCTTTTGAAAATGAAATGAATAATAGTAAAAAATTAGCTAGAGCAAACTGGAAAGGTTCTGGAGATAAATCAATAGAAGAGAAATGGCTTAAAGTAAGAGAGCAATTGAATCCAACAGAGTTTTTAGGTTACGAGTTTGAAAAAGCTGAAGGTAAAGTTTTAAAAATATCAAAAGATAATCAATTTGTTGAAACAGCTAAAACCGGTGACAAAGTAGAAATTATTACTAATCAAACTCCTTTTTACGGTGAGTCAGGAGGACAAGTTGGTGATCAAGGATTAATTCAAACAATAAATTGTAAAATAAATATTAAAGACACACAAAAAAAAGTTGGTGATCTTTATGTGCACATAGGACAAATAGAAAAAGGTTCAATTAAAATCGGTGATAGTGTTAATCTGTCAATTGACACTGTAAGAAGAAACAACTGTAAGGCATATCACTCAGCCACACATTTGTTGCATGAATCTCTTAGAAAGATTTTAGGAAAACATGTTACACAAAAAGGATCGTTGGTTAGTCCTGAGAGATTAAGATTTGACTTTAGTCACAATAAGCCAATAGAAAAAGATGAAATGAGCAAAATTAACAAAATTGTAAACGATTTCGTTACAGGATCTAGTGATATTCTAACTCGAATAATGACACCAAAAGAAGCAGTAAGATTGGGAGCTTTAGCATTATTTGGTGAAAAATACGGTTCTGAAGTTAGAGTAGTTTTTATGGGAAAAGAGAACGATGGGTTTTTCTCTACTGAGTTGTGTGGAGGCACCCATGTAAAAAACACAAGTGAAATTGGAGAATTTAAAGTTATCAGCCAATCTTCAATTGCATCAGGTGTGAGACGTGTAGAAGCTTTGAGAGATGTACAATTAAAAAAGTTTGAAAACTTCTCAAATGAAGAAAAAATGAATAAGGATAAAAATTTATTAAATCAAATTCAAACTATTATAAATGAATTAAAAAAACTTAATATTAGTTCAAATTTTAATGAAAATCTTTCACCAGAGGAGAATTTAAAAAATTTAAATAAAAAATTAGATCAGGCTAAAATAAAATATATTATTGAAAATAAAAATGAAATAAGAGATGAAAAATTTGGTAACTTTATTTTTAGAAAACAAGTTCTTACTGATTTACCATCTAAAGAATTAAGAAGTATAGTTGATCAAGGCAAAAAAGAAATTAAATCAGGAGTTATAATGGCATGTTGTACTTATGAAGGAAAAGTTGGTGTTGCAATTGGAGTAACAGATAAATTAGTTGATAAATTTGATGCTGTAAAATTAGTGAAAGAAGCTGCGGAAATATTAGGTGGTAAAGGAGGTGGAGGAAGAAAAGACTTTGCCCAAGCTGGAGGTGTAAATAAAAATAAAATTGATATCGCTTTTGAAGCTTTGAGTAAAAAAATTAATTAAGTTTCTTTTTTAAGTTATTGTCTATTGCCTCTAAAAATTGATTTGTTGTTAAATACTTAGCAGATTTGCCAATTAAAATTGCTAAATCTTTTGTCATAGATCCATTTTCGACAGTCTCAATGCAAACTCTTTCTAATGATGTAGAAAATTTAATTAGTTCATCATTACCATCAAGTTTCCCTCTATGAGACAAGCCTCTTGTCCAAGCGAAAATAGATGCAATGGGATTTGTAGATGTTTCTTTTCCTTGTTGATGCATCCTGAAATGTCTAGTGACCGTTCCATGAGCAGCTTCAGACTCAACAGTTTTTCCATCTGGCGTCATTAATACACTGGTCATTAATCCTAATGATCCAAAACCTTGTGCTACAGTATCTGACTGAACATCTCCGTCATAATTTTTACATGCCCATACATAGCCACCATTCCATTTCATAGCACAGGCAACCATATCATCAATTAAACGATGTTCGTAAGTTATAGACGCTGATTTAAATTTATCAGAAAATTCTTTTTCAAAAACCTCTTGGAATAAATCTTTAAATCTTCCATCATAAGCTTTTAAAATAGTATTTTTAGTTGATAAATAAACTGGCCATTTTCTTTCTATACCGTAATTCATACATGCTCTTGCAAAATTTTTTATAGAGTCATCTAAATTATACATTGATAATGCTATACCAGGTCCAGTGAAATTAAATACCTCAAATTCTTTTTTGTTTTTTCCGTCTTTTGAAGTCCATTTAACTTCCATTTTACCTTCTCCGGGAACTAAAAAATCTGTGGCACGATATTGATCTCCAAAAGCATGCCTTCCAATTACAATTGGTTGTGTCCAACCCGGAACTAATTTTGGAACATTTTTACAAATTATAGGCTCCCTAAAAACTGTCCCTCCTAAAATGTTTCTTATTGTTCCATTAGGAGATCTCCACATCTTCTTTAATTTGAACTCTTCAACTCTTGCTTCATCTGGAGTTATGGTTGCACACTTTACTCCAACTCCATATTGTTTAATGGCATTTGCTGCATCAACAGTAATTTGATCGTTTGATTTATCTCTACTTTCCATGCCTAAATCAAAATATTTAAGATCTATATCGAGATACGGTTTAATTAGTTTGTCTTTTATAAATGACCATATAATTCTAGTCATTTCGTCGCCATCAAGCTCTACTACAGGGTTTTTTACCTTAATTTTAGCCATAAAAAAAAATAAATTGATTAAGTGAGATTTTTATACATATTAATGAAAAATTATCAAACTTAATAATATGCTTAATTCAGTTTTTCCAAAAATACATAAAGAAGGCTACAAATTTCTAGCTATTTCAATAATTATTACATTCTTTGTTTTAATGGTATCAAATTTTTTAGGTTGTATATTGATAGTTATCACCATTTGGGTTTATTACTTTTTTAGAGATCCAGATAGAGTTTCTATTAATAATAATAAATATTTAGTTAGTCCAGCAGACGGATTAATATCTCATATTTCAGAAGTTTCAGGTCCAAATGAACTCAATCTTGAAAATAAAACTTTTACCAAGGTTAGTATCTTTATGAACGTATTTAATTGTCATGTAAATAGAACACCAATCGCTGGTTCAGTTGAAGAGATATTTTATAAGCCAGGAAAATTTCTTAATGCCTCATTAGATAAGTCAAGTGAAGAAAATGAAAGAAACTATTATAAAATAAAAACTATTAATGGAGATGAAATTATAATTGTTCAAATTGCTGGTTTGATAGCAAGAAGAATAGTTTGTGAAGTCCATAAAGAACAAAAATTAAATCAAGGGGAAAGAATTGGAATGATAAGATTTGGTAGTAGAGTAGATATTTATTTTAGTAAAAAAGAGTTGTTGGCTAAAGTGGGGCAAAATGTGGTTGCCGGCGAAAGCTTGATAGCAAAAGAATGAATCAAGAAAAAAAACATTTTAAATTAGTTTCAGCTAAAAGAACTAGATACATTCTTCCAAATATTTTAACTTTAGGGGGAGTTTGTTTGGGCATTAGCTCAATAAAATTTTCAATTGATGGAAATTATAATCTAGCCGTAATATTTATTTTAATAGCTGCAATATTAGATGCATTAGACGGAAGAATAGCTAGATTAATTAAAGGAACTTCTGAGTTTGGTAAAGAATTAGATTCTCTCACCGATTTCGTTAGTTTCGGTATAGCACCAGCTTTTATAATATACTTTTGGAAATTAAATATTTACGGAAAAATTGGTTGGGCAATTACTTTGATTTATTCTATCTGTTGTGTGATTAGGTTGGCAAGATTTAATTTAACAAAAATAAGTGATAAGGAAAAATGGAAAGAAAATTATTTTGAAGGAATTCCATCACCAATTGGAGCGATATTAATACTATTGCCTTTAATATATGAACTAAGCGATTTAAAAAAAATATTCAATTTTAATTATTTAGTTCCTTATTTAACAATAATTATTTCTTTGCTGTTAATAAGTAAAATTCCTACATTTTCTTTTAAAAAAATTTCTATAGCTCCGAAAATGACTATTTTAATTTTATTTTCTATTGGAATTTCTTTTATTTCTTTATTATTTTTTACTTTTGAAACTTTATTAATATTTGGTTTAGGTTATATATTAACAATTCCATTAGCTTTTTTTTTATATAAAAACCATAAAAATTTAAAAAACCATATCGAAGATGACCACGAAGATATTCTTTGATGAGAAAGACTAAAAGAAGTAAAAAAAGTAGAAGCTGGGTAATAAAACAACATAGAGATCAATTTTTTAAAAAATCTAAAACTTTGGGATATCGTTCAAGATCTGCATTTAAATTAATTGAATTAAATCAAAAATTTAAATTTATTAAAAAAAATTCACTTTTATTAGACATAGGATCTTCACCAGGTGGTTGGTCCCAAATAGCTAATTCAATAGTGGAAAATGGAAAGATAATTGCGATAGACATTAAGTCAATGGAAAAAATTGATAATGTTAAATTTATAAAATGTAATTTTATGGAAGAAAGCAGTAAAGTTAAAATTTTAGGTATTTTTAACAGTAAAATAGACGTTATTATTTCTGATATGGCAGCAAATACAACCGGAAATAAAAGCTTAGATTCTATAAGAACAAACCTTTTATGCCAGGAAGTTATTAAATTTTCCTCAACTTTAATAAAGAAAAATGGAACGATGATTTCTAAGGTATTTATGGGAGAAGATTTTATAGAAGTAAAAGAACTTGCAAAAAACGTATTTAAGAAAGTCGAGTTTTTTAAACCAAAGTCGAGTAGAGACGAATCAAAAGAAACTTATATACATTGCACAGGAATAAAGACTTTATAAATATATAAAATTGTATATAATTTTATATGGAAGTTATAAATGAAGCTTTAACATTTGATGATATTTTACTGTTGCCAAGGTACTCAAATATTTTGCCATCAGAAACATCAATAGAATCAAATCTTTCAAAAAAAATTAAATTAAAAGTTCCTTTTTTATCTTCAGCAATGGACACGGTAACGGAATCAAAAATGGCTATAGCAATGGCTAAATCTGGAGGTATCGGGATAATACACAGAAATTTAAGTATAAAAAAACAAAGTAAAGAAGTTTATAAAGTTAAAAAGTTAAATCTGTTAGTCGGTGCTGCAATGGGCACAAGCAAAGATGATTTAAAAAGAGCAAAAACATTAATAGATAGTGGCATAGATCTATTAGTTATTGATACAGCTCATGGTCATAGCAAAAAAGTTTTAGATACTTTGTCAAAAATAAAAAAAATTTCATCTAAAATCTCATTATGTGTTGGAAATATAGCTACTGCAGAAGCTGCTCGAAAACTTTATAACTCTGGAGCAGATATTTTAAAAGTTGGAATAGGCCCAGGATCCATATGCACAACAAGGATGATTGCTGGAATTGGTGTACCACAAATTACAGCTTTGAGAGATGTTAAAAAGGCAATTCAAGGTAAAAATGTAAAAATTATTTCAGATGGTGGAATTAAATTTTCAGGGGATATAGTAAAAGCGATTGCTTCTGGGGCAGATGCAATTATGATGGGGTCAATATTTGCAGGAACAGATGAAAGTCCCGGAAAAAAATTTAAAATAAGAAATAAATATTTTAAGGTTTATAGAGGAATGGGATCAATAGGAGCTATGTCTGCAGGATCTTCAAACAGATATTTTCAAAAAAATCATAAAGATAAATCAAAATTTGTACCTGAGGGAGTAGAAGCAAGAGTTGAATTCAAGGGTGAAGTTGAAAAAATAATTTATCAACTACAAGGAGGACTAAAATCATCTATGGGATATATAGGAGCGAAAAATCTACAAGAAATTAAAAAAAATGCAAAATTTATCAAAATTACAAAAGCTGGTTTTTATGAAAGTATGGTCCATAGTGTTGAAATAACTGAAAGTGGAATAAATTACAAATTATGAAAATAAAATTCTTTATAAAAATATTACTAGTGTATTTTTCTTTTTTCACACTTAATATATCAGCAGAAAATAAATTTTTTGAAGAAGGGAAAAACCTCTTTGAAAAAAAAAATTTCGAAAAAGCAAGGTTTAAGTTTGAGCAAGATATTGTAAGAAATCCTAAGAGTGAAAACTCATATTTATATTTGGCCAACATTTTTAAAGAAGAAAAAAAAGTAAATTTACAAGAACAAAATTTAAAAACAGTAATTTTATTAAACCCTAAAAATGAAACTGCTCTTTTTAGCTTAGCATTATTAAATATAGAAAAATCAAATTATTCTGAGGTAAAAAAACTTTTAAAAACCTTCAATAAAGTATGTAAGTCCATTTGTTCAAAAAGTTCTGAAATTCAAAAAAAATTAAAAAATTCACAAAATAAATAAATGGATCTCAAGAATAACAGAATAATCCCAAGCCAAAGAATAATTATTATTGATTTTGGCTCTCAAGTTACAAAATTAATAGCGAGAAGAATTAGAGAAATGAAAGTATTTTGTGAGGTAATTACACTCACTCAATTTTACAAAATAAAAAATTTACATTCAATTAGAGGAATAATTTTGTCTGGCGGACCTGCTACAGTAACAAATCAAGATTTAAAAAATATGCCAATTAAAATTTTTGCAAAAAAAATTCCAGTTTTAGGAATTTGCTATGGTTTACAACTCATAACAAGTGTATTTGGTGGGAAAGTTCAAAAAGTGAAAAAAAAAAGAGAATTCGGCAGGGCATTAATTAAAAAAAAAAATAACTCTCTATTAACAAAAAACTTTTTTAAAAAAAATTCATATGTTTGGATGAGTCATAATGATGTCGTTGTTAAAATGCCAAAAGGTTTTAAAAAAATCGCTTACACAAAAGATTCAACATTTACAATAATAGAAAACAAAACAAGAAATATATATGGAGTTCAATTTCATCCAGAAGTTACACACACTTTAAATGGTAATCAAATTTTAAAAAATTTTGTTTTTTCCATATGTAAAACCAAAAAAAATTGGAAAATATTTTCAGAAACAAAAAGAATAATTAATGATATAAAAAAACAAGTAGGAAATAATAAAGTTATTTGTGCGTTATCAGGTGGTGTTGATAGCAGTGTAGCAGCATTGTTAATCAATAAGGCAATCAGATCTAACTTAATTTGCATCATGGTTGACACCGGATTAATGAGAAAAAATGAATTTAAATACACTTATACTGTTTTCAAGAAGCAATATAAGCTTAATGTTAAATTAATTAATGCATCTAAATTATTTTTAAAAAAATTGAAAAATATTTCAGAGCCAGAAAAAAAAAGAAAAATAATTGGTAACCTGTTTATTAAACTTTTTGAAAAAGAAGCTAAAAAACAAAAAAAAATAAAATTTTTAGCTCAAGGAACCTTATATCCTGATATAATAGAAAGCAGATCTACTACAGGTAGCAAAACATCTAAAATAAAGTCGCATCATAATGTAGGTGGTTTGCCAAAAAAAATGAATTTAAATTTAGTTGAACCTTTAAAAGATTTTTTTAAAGATGAGGTTCGAGAACTTGGTAAATCACTTGGATTAAAAAAAGAAATTAGAAATAAACATCCATTTCCAGGACCTGGGTTAGCAATTAGAATTATTGGAAAAATAACATCTGAAAAAGTCAAAATTTTACAAGAAGCCGATCATATATTTATTAATCAACTTTTAAAAAACAATTTGTATCATAAAATATGGCAAGCTTATGCTGCCTTGTTGCCTTTTAAGTCTGTAGGCGTTATGGGAGATTCAAGGACTTATGAATACACGTGCTTATTAAGAGCTGTAACTTCTGAGGATGGTATGACAGCTGATTTTTATAATTTACCTGATTATTTTTTAGATGAAATTTCAAATAAAATTGTTAATAGTGTTCCTGGTATAAATAGAGTAGTTTATGACATTACTTCAAAACCTCCTAGCACAATAGAATTAGAATGATGAATCAAAAAATAAAAAAATTTATAAAAAAAAAAAATAAAACTAAACTAGTTTGCCTAACTGCCTATTCAAAAAATATTTCTGTAATCCTAGATAAGTTTTGTGATTTAATTTTAGTCGGTGACTCTTTAGCAAATGTTGTATACGGGATGAAAAATACACATAATATAACCTTAGAGATAATGAAAAATCATGCGCGAAGTGTAAAGTTAGGCGTAAAAAAATCACTAATTGTTGTTGATATGCCCAAAGGAAGTTATACAAATAGCACTATAGCAATTAAAAATGCTAAGTATTTAATCAAAGAAACAAAGTGTGATGCTATTAAAATAGAAAGTAACAATAAAAATTTTCATATTATAAAATCATTAACAAATAAAAGAATACCTGTTATGGGACATATAGGGTTTACACCTCAATTTAAAAAAAAATTTAAAATATCCGGAAAAAAAGAATCAGATAAGAAAAAACTTATCAATGAAGCAAAAAATATCGAGAAAGCAGGTGCATTCTCAATTGTTTTAGAATGTGTAAGTGAAAAAGTTGCTAGGGAGATAACAAAAATACTTAAAATACCAACAATAGGCATAGGTTCGTCCAAATATTGCGATGGGCAAATTTTAGTTACTGACGACATTTTGGGTTTAAGTGGGTTTTATCCAAAATTTGTTAAAAAATATGTAGAATTAGATAAAATAGTGTCTAAAGCTGTAAACAAATATAAAAACGAAGTAAAAAGAGTTTCTTTTCCTAAAAAAAATAATAGTTTTTAAATATGAGTGAAATTTTAGATCATAAAGAAAGTAAAATAAATATATTTTATAAAAAATATAGATCTTATTTAATAGTAATAATTTCAGTAGTTTTAATTTTACTGATTTCATTATTCATACTGGATGATTTAAAAGAAAAAAGAAACATACAATTATCAAAAGATTTTTATAAAGCTAAAATTTATTTACAAAATGACATGAAAGATGAGTCTAAAGAATTATTGGAAAAAATAATAGAGAATGAAAATATTTTTTATTCACCATTATCATTGAATCTTTATATAGAAAATAATTTCGACAAAGATAAAAATATTACAATTACTTATTTTAAAAAGATTATAGAGATGAAACATGATGACTCAAGTTTTAGAGATTTATATAAAATTAAATTAGCAGCATATATTTCTAAAAATAAAAAGAAAGAGTCTGAGATACTAGATTTACTAAAACCAATTATAAACTCAAATTCGCTTTATAGAGAAACAGCTATAAAATTTATGGAACAGTACTATTTAGGAAATGGTCAAATAGAAAAATATAAAGAATTTAGCAAAATACGTTAAGCCAATTATTTTAAATGAAAAAAATAATTATTTTAATACTTTTTCTACCTTTATTAAATAATTGCTCATTTGATAATAAAACTGGTATTTGGAAAAATGAATCACGAACTAAGGTTGTAGATAGAAAAACTGATAAAGTACTTGAGTCGGTTTTTAAAGAAAAACAATTCTTTTTAGAGGAAGTTGAACCTCAGGACAATTATCTATTTAAAAACTTAAAAAAAGTTAAAATATTGAATTGGAATGAAACATATCAGAATAACCAGAATAATATTGAAAATGTAAATTATATTAATAAAAAAGAAATTTTATTAAAATCAAAAAAACTCAAAGGTAGAATATTAAACAAAGATTTTTTGTATGAAGATGAGAATATAATTTATACAGATATTAAAGGTAATGTTTATGTATATTCAATTAACAATAATACAGAAATATTTAAATATAATTTTTATAAAAAAAAATATAAAAAAATAAATAAAAAACTTAATATTATTGTAAAATCAAATATAATTTATATAGCTGATAATATAGGATTTGTTTATGCTTTAAACTATAAAACAAGTCAGATAGTATGGGCAAAAAAAATTGGTATTCCGCTACGGTCTAATCTTAAAATCTATGAAGATCAATTGTTTGTTTCAACAGATACCAATAAAATATTTTCCTTAAACATTTATGATGGCAATACTAAATGGGATTTTTTTTCAGCCACTGCTTCAATACAACAAGACGATAAAAATAATTTTGCTATTGATAAATTTGGTAATTTAGTATTTTTTAATACAAATAATTCATTATATGTTTGGAATTTATTAGAAAATAGAATTTCTTGGATTACGGACCTTAAAGTATTTTCACTTGACAAAAATAAAATAACAAAATTTGAACCTGTCACTGTCAGTAATGGCAAACTATTAATAACAAGTAATAAAAACCTTTATTTGTTTGATTTAGCAACCGGTCAATATCTTTGGAATAAAAAAATTTCTACCTCTTTAAAACCTATTATATCTGAAAATAATATATTCATTGTTACAGACGAAAATTTTGTAGTAAATGTCAATTTAGCTAATGGTGAGATAATATGGTCACAAAAAATTAGTAATTTATTGCTAAAGTCCAATTATAAAAGACTAGATAAGAAAATTAGTAAATTTAATTCCTTTTTTTTATCAAATGATAGTATTTTATTATTTTCAGATAGCCATCTAATAGAATTGGATATATCTAAAAAAATAAGCGTAATTAATGCTAATAAAATACCAAAAATAGAAATCGGTTCTCATCCAATTTTTGTTGATGGATATATGTTTATTTTTAGTAATAAACGTTTATATAAATTTAATTAGCTGTTAGATTTTCCACTTAATAAAGATAGTTGAGTAACTTTACCTTCTTTTAAATAATCTAATGGTTTAACTGGATAATCTCCAGTAAAGTAATGGTCACTAAATTGTGGATATGATTTGTTTCTTTTTCCTTTACCCAGAGCATTATACAAGCCATCCAATGTCAAAAATTTTAAACTTTTGGCTCCAATATACTCACACATTTCAGCTGTGTTTTTATTACTCGCAAGCAATTCAGATTTTGTTGGCATATCAACACCGTAAAAATCTGGAAATATAATTTCAGGACAAGCAATTCTTACATGAACTTCTTTTGCTCCTCCCTCATAAAGCATTTTAATTATTTTTAAGCATGTCGTGCCTCTAACTAGTGAATCATCAATTAAAATTACTTTTTTATTTTTAAGCATTGTTTTCGTTGAACTAAGTTTAAGTTTAACTCCCAAACTTCTTATATGTTGAGTTGGTTCAATAAAAGTTCTTCCAACGTAGTGATTTCTTATCAAACCTAATTCAAAATCTTTTTTTGTATATTGAGCATAACCTATAGCTGCAGGTACACCTGAGTCCGGAACAGGTACAATAATATCAGAGTCAATATCTGATTCTTTTGCCAATTCCTCACCAAATTTCTTTCTAAATTCATATGCACATTTTCCATCTATTAAACTATCTGGTCTTGCGAAATAAATATATTCAAAGATACATGGCCTAGGTTTCTGTTTTGGAAAAGGTTTTATGCTTTTAAGTTTTTGTTCTTCTATTACTACTATCTCTCCATTTTCTACGTCTCTAATATATTTTGCTCCAACTATATCTAAAGCACATGTTTCTGAGGCAAAAATATAAGAACTTTTTAACTTACCTATTACTAATGGTCTAATACCAAAAGGATCCCTTACCCCTATTAATTTTTTATTAGTCATCATTATAAGGCTATAACCTCCTTGAATTTGAAAAAGCGCATCAATTATTTTATCAATTATTGTTGTTCTTTTGGACTTGGCTATTAGCTGAACAATTGTTTCTGTATCACTAGTGGTTCTAAAAATAGCCCCATCTTTTACCAAACTATTTCTTAATGATATTGCATTAGTCAAATTACCATTATGTGCAATTGTAAGGCCACCATTATATAAATCAGCAAAAAAAGGTTGAATATTTCTCAAAGAAGTTTCACCGGTAGTTGAATAACGGTTATGACCAATAGCTGAATTTCCCGGAAGTTTTTTTAAAATATTGCTTTTAGTAAAATGATCTCCAACTAAACCCTGTCTTTTTTCAGAATGGTAATTTTTACCATCAAATGAAACTATGCCACAGCCTTCTTGGCCACGATGTTGCAACGCATGTAATCCAAGAGCTACCAACTTTGACGAGTCATCAAAATCACTTATTCCAAAAATTCCACATTCTTCTTTTAGTTTGTCTGAGTTAAATTTTTTCAATTTTATCTTTTGTGTTTTTTATTTTTTCATTATTAGGAAATTCATCTATCAGCATTATACTTCCTTGCTTAATTACATTAAAAGACAATGCTTTATCTGCTGATATACCCCAATTTTCATAAGGATAAAACCAATTTGATATTGTGAATAAACATACAGCTACAATATATCCCTTAAAAAAACCAAAAATAAGTCCAAATGATTTATCAATTGAGCCTAAACCTGTCCAAGTTATGACCCTGCTTAGAGACTTTCCCATAACTATAATTATAAATAGTGAAATAAAAAAAACAAACATACCGATACCAATATTATTAATAAATTCAGATTCAATATACTGAGCCACCCAAGGTTGTAATTTTGGTACTAAAATAATAGTTATTATTAGAGATACCACCCATTTCATAAATGAAATGAAACTTAAAGAAAATCCTTTTAAAAAACATTGGATAGAGAAATAAAGTATTATTATAAAAACAATAACATCAAAGATATTTATATTATCTGTAAAATATTCAATAAAATTTTGCACCATTTAAATTTCAGTGCTCACTTCCAAAAGGTTTTAAAACTAAAATAAGTTTTGGCAAAAGAGTTAAGACAGAAATCATTGCTAGTAACATTGCTATTCCTGTAAAAACTCCAAAATATATAGTTGGAATAAAATTTGACAAAACTAAAATTGAAAAACCAAATACGATAGTTATGGAAGTATTTAAAATTGCTATACCAACAGTATTATGACAACGATCCACAGTTAGGTTATAATTTTTCAATTTTGAAAACTCTTCTTTGAATCGATAAATATAATGTATACTATTATCAACGGCAATTCCTATTGTAATAGCTGCAATAGTAATTGTCATCATATCCAATGGAATACTCAACATTCCTATGATTCCAAGTATAAAGAAAGCCGCAATAAAGTTTGGAACCACACCAATTAATGAAAGAGTAAAATTTCTGAAGAGAATAAAAAACATAGCAGATATACCCATCATTACTACTCCCAAAGTTAAAATTTGAGATTTAAATAAACTTTGCAAAAGATTGTTAAATAGAATTACAACTCCAGCTAATCTATATTCTTTTGCATCTAGGCCTAATTTATTTTTCAGATCATTATTTATTTTGTTAATTAAATCATTACGCCTTAGGTCTTTAAGAGAGTCTTTTATTCTTACACTGATTCTAGCCTCATCATTTTCCACCGAAATATATGGGCTTACTATTTCCTTTTTTATGTCTGTAGGAAATTTACTATATAAGACTGCTATTTCTAAACTTTGAAGTTCTTTATTGTTCAAATCTTCTGCAACTCTTATTATTGATCCAAAAGACAAAACTTTTCCTATTTCTGGCAGAGAGTCTAGATAATCGTGAACTTTTAATATTTTATCTATTTTATTTCTAGTAAACCAGTATTTAGATTTATTTTCTTCATCCTCTTCTTCTTCCCATTCTGAAAATTCATCTTCATTTTCATCATCTATTTTTTCTTTAACTGGAAATTTTAGTATGACATCTAAAGTTGTAGTACCGCCTAACTTATCATCTATTTTTTTCATTCCTTTATAAATTTCTGTTTCTTTGTCAAAGTAATTAATAAAACTATTTTCAACTTCTAATTTTGAAATTCCAAAAATGCTTAAAGATATAATCAATATAGTTGAGCCAAAAATTAACTTTGTATATTTTTTTGAAAAATTACTAAGTGCAGATGTAATTTTCGACTTTTCAGTATCTTGAGTTTTTATATCATCGTTACTTGCAAATATTGAAAGTAACGAAGGCAATAAAGTAAATGTAACAAAAATTGAAACTACAAGACCTATTGTCATCATCCATCCAAAATCGATTATCGGCTTAATATCACTGAATATTAAAGATAAAAAAGCACATATGGTAGTTAACACCGTATAAAGTATTGGCATAAACATTTTCTTAGCAGCCTCTAAAACTGCTTGGTGATTAGTGAAATCTGGAAATTCTTTTTTTAATTGTAAAAACCTAACCGTAATATGAATATTCATTGCCATATTAAGTATAAGCATCAAAGCAATAAAATTAGACGATATAACAGTTACTTTCCACCCTAGCAAACCAAGTAAGCCAATCATTATTGTAACTGAAACAGAGCACCCTAACAAAGGCATTATTACCCATTTAATATTTCTAAAAACTAGCCAAAGAGTAGCTACAATAAATAAAAAGACACCAATTCCAAAAACAATAATATCATTCTTTATATAGGTCATCATGTCATCCGCTATCATTGGTATCCCCCCTAAATGAATTGTAGCGTTTTCACTATATTTACCTATTATTTCTCTGATTTCGTTTATGTTCTGGTGATTTCTTTTATTGTATAAATTTTTATAATTTTCATATTCTTTAACAAATATTTTATATTTTTCTTTTTCAATTTTGCTTAGCGAGCCTTGAAGAGATTGATTATAAAAACCATTTTTAGTGTTTATGTATTCTTTTAGTCTTTGATCTTGTTTTAAATACACAACAATACCAGAAGTTTTACCATCTCTACTAATTACATAATCCTGATAAATTGGACTATTAATTATTTCTTCGAAACCCCTTTTTTTATCTATTTCTGGATGAGATAAGGTTTTATAGTTTTTTAATCTTTGCATCAACGGTTCATCAGTGCTTTTTAACAAAGGAACATCTATGACTGTAATAACATTTGCTACCCACGATAGTTTATCAATTTTAGATTTAAGGAGTTGTAAGTTTATGATTGTTTCTTCATTTTCAAAGCTTGATACAGGCGAATAAGTTAAGACTAAAAAGTCTTTAGAGCCATACCTTTCATTAACTTCACGCAAGTATTTCAGATCTTTATCGCCCTCAAGCAAGAGAGCGTCGGATGATGCATCTAAATTAAAATTTTTTGAAAAGTACAAAGAAGCTACTATTATAACAAGTAAAGAAAAAAGTGTAAATTTAGAGTAATTTATGATTATTCTTTTGTAAATATTTTCAATCATTTGAATAATTCACATATATCCTATTTTTTTTAGAACAAAAGAAAATATTATAGTTAATTTCTCTTCAAATCTTTAAATTTTGTGAACATTCCCTCAAATTCTACCTGGATATTTCCAGTTGGCCCGTGTCTTTGTTTTCCTATGATAATTTCAGCTAAACCACTAATATCACTCATTTTTGACTGCCATTCTGCATGCTCTATGGAACCTAGCTTTGGTTGTCTTTTTTCTAAATAATACTCTTCTCTGTAAACAAACATAACTACATCTGCATCCTGTTCTATTGAACCTGATTCTCTTAAATCAGATAGTTGAGGTATCTTATCATCTCTTTGTTCTACTGCTCTTGAAAGCTGTGATAGAGCCAATACTGGTACCCCTAATTCTTTTGCTAAAGCTTTTAAGCCTTGAGTTATTTCAGAGATTTCTTGAACACGGTTATCAAATCTTTTTACAGAAGTTCTCATCAACTGAATATAATCTACGACAATTAAATTTAAACCGAATAATCTTTTGATTCTTCTAGCCCTATTACTTAGGGTAGAAATTGTAATTGCAGGTGTTTCATCTATATACAGAGGAAGTTCATAGATATTTCTAGAAACTTCAATATATCTATTAAGTTCTTCTTCGGTAGCTTTACCCCTTCTAATATTGTTTGATTGAATTCTTGCTTGCTCAGATAATATTCTTGTAGAGAGTTGTTCAGAAGACATTTCTAAAGAGAAAAAAGCTACGGATGCTTTTTCACCTCTCTCCTGTAGTGTTTTAGCAGCATTATAAGCAATATTAGTTGCTAGCGCGGTTTTACCCATCGAAGGTCTTCCAGCAATAATAACTAAGTCTGATTTATGCAAACCACCTAATTTTTCGTCCAAATCTGTTAATCCAGTTGGAACACCAACAATGCCTCTATCGTTTTGCATTGCTAATGTAGCCATTTCAATAGTTTGGTCTAAGGCTTCATTAAATTTTAAAAAAGATTGAGAAAAGTTTCCCCTTTCAGCTAAATCAAAAAGGGATTTTTCAGCAGTTTCAATTATATTTTCAGACGACACAGATATATCATCATCTTCAGAATCATTTAATAAATTAGTAGAAATTTCAATTAATTTCCTTCTTAAAAACATATCATGAATTATTTTAGCATAGTCAATTGACTGCTTAATAGAAGATGAAAATCTTGTTAATTTTACTAAGTATTCAACACCTCCCACGTCATTTAAAGAATTATCAGACTCAAAATGATTTTTTAAGGTAATAGGGTTTGCTATCATTCCTTTGCCATTTAATATTTCAACAACCTGATAAATTTTTCTATGGATTGGATCAAAAAATTTTGGAAAAGATATAAAATTTGATATTTCATCAATTATATCATTATTTACCAGTATAGACCCCAACAGAGCTTGTTCTGCTTCTATGTTAGAAGGTAGTTTTTTTTCTTTTAAATTAGTTGCTTCAGATAAAATTTTTTCCACACAAAAATACTAGATTTAAAAAATTTTTTATAAAGGTTAAAGTTACCCACTTTTTAAGGCGTATTGTGGAAAAGTATTTATCTTAAATCGTCTAGCTTTTTAATTTGAACCTTCATTTTTGCCGTAACTTCAAAATGAAGATTAACATCAATTTCAAAGTTTCCTATTATTTTAAGATCTTGTTTAAGGACTATTTCGGAAGGTTTTATATCGATTTTTAAATTAGATTGAATATAGTTAGAAATTTCTTTTGGTTTTATTGATGCATATAAATCTCCATTTTCTTTTGCTTCTTTTTTAAATATAATCGTTTTTTTATTTATTTTGCTTGCAATTTCTTGAAATCGTTTTTTTTCTTCTAGATCTTTTTTGTTTAATTCATCTTTTTTCTTATTTGTTATGTCAATATTTTCCTTATTAGCAACTAATGCTTTACCTTTACTAAGAAGGTAATTTCTTCCATAGCCATTTTTTACTTTAACTTGATCACCAATTTTACCCAATTTATAAATATTTTCTAATAAGATAATATTCATTATAGCAGACCCAAAATTTTTGCTTTTTTAATTTCTCTAGCAAGTTTTTTTTGCTTGCCACTTGATACTGACGTTATTTTAGATGATAAAATTTTGTTATTGTCTGTCATGTATTTTTTTAAAAGCTTTACATCTTTGTAATCAATTATAGGGGAACCTTTTGATGAAAAAGGACATTTTTTATTAAATTTAAGATCATTTTTTTGAAATAAACTTAGTTTATTAAGTGGATTCTGATTTCTACTTTTAAAATTCTTCTTTTTTTTCATAATTAATTATTTTTTTTAAAATATTCTTTTTCTAAATCTAGTTTCTTATATTTTACAATCAAATGTCTGATGATCGTATTGTCGACTCTAATTTGCTTATTGATTTCATCTACAGTTTTTTTATTTCCCTCAAACTTATAATGTAAAAAAAAACCTCTACTATTTTTTTTTATTCTTCGACTTAGATTAAGCAAACCCCAATTTTCAAATTTAACTACTTTGCCTAATGAATTATTGATAAGATCGTTGTATTTATTTTTTATCATATCAACATCTTTTTCAGGCAAGTCTTGCTTTGCTATTATTGTTTTTTCGTAAAAATTCATTCGATTTTAAGTTTGTGTTGTTTTGGTGGGGCTTTATACTATTATAGGTTATTATTTTCAATAGCTTTGTTGTACTAATTACATTACTAAAAATATATGAAAGCTTTATTATTTCCAGGCCAAGGTTCCCAAAGTGTGGGTATGTGTAGAGATTTTTATGATAAATTCGAGAGAGTAAAAAAACTATTTCAAAATGCTGATGATATCCTAAACATAAAGTTATCTAATCTAATCCTTAAAGGTCCTCAAGATCAATTAAAGCTCACAGAGAACACTCAACCAGCTATTTTACTTGTTAGCTATTCAATTTTTACAATTATGAAAGAGGAATACGGTTTTGATTTAGGTAGTTGTAAATATTTTGCAGGCCACTCTCTAGGTGAATACAGTGCTTTAGTTTGTTCTGGTTCTTTAAAATTTGATGATGCTTTGAAACTCGTTAAATTAAGAGGTAAAGCAATGCAAGAATCCGTACCTGTTGGAAAAGGGGCGATGCTTGCTATTCTAGGAAGTGAGATATCAGAAATAGAAAAAAATATTGAAGAAATTAAAAAAGATAATAATTTAATTTGTGAGATTGCAAATGATAACGCTGATGGCCAAGTTATAGTAAGCGGAGAGATTGAAATTATAGACAAATTAAAAAATTTTTTAAAAATCAAAAAGATAAAAAGTATTCTTCTGCCAGTTAGTGCACCATTTCATTCCTCAATGATGAAAGAAGCTGAAAAAATTATGTTTGAAAAAATTATGAACACAAATTTTTCAGATCCACAAATTGAAATCATTTCTAATGTAGATGCAAAACCAAATAAAGACAAAGATACTATAAAAAAACTTTTAGTAGATCAAATTTGTTCAAGAGTAAGATGGAGAGAAAGTATTTTAAATATGAAAAAAAGCGGTATAAATGAATATATTGAAATTGGACCTGGTAAAGTTTTATCCGGAATGATAAAAAGAATTACAAAAAATGTCGACTCAAAAAATATCAATACAATAGAAGATGTTGAAAATTTATAAATATGAATTTTAATAATAAGAATATATTAATTACAGGAGCTACAGGTGGTATAGGAAATGATTTAGTTGAAAAATTTACATCATGGAAAGCTAAAATAGTTGCTACCGGAACTAATATTCAAAAATTGGAAAATTTAAAAAAAAAATATCCTAATATAATTATAAAAAAGTTTAATTTAGAAAATCATTCTGAAATAGAAAAACTCATTAACGAAGTGTCAGATGAATTGGGGCAACTCGATGTTTTAGTGAATAATGCTGGAATTACTCTTGATAATATTTCTTTAAGATTAACTGAAGAAAATTGGAAAAAAGTAATTGATATAAATCTCACCTCAACTTTTTTGATGTGTAAATTTGCTATTAAAAAAATGTTGAAATGTAAAAAAGGAAAAATTGTTAATATCACTTCAATAGTTGGACACACTGGTAATGTAGGACAATCTAATTATTCAGCATCAAAAGCTGGTATAATTGGTTTTACCAAAAGTCTAGCTGCAGAGTATGCCAAAAAAAACATTAGTATTAATTGTGTTTCACCAGGGTTTATAAAAACAGAAATGACAGATAAAATTAATGAAGACTTCAAAAATAACTTAATAAGCAGAATACCATCAGCCAGATTGGGTTTACCAAGTGATGTGTCCAATACTGTTGGGTTTTTGGCTTCTGATCTCTCTGATTACATTACAGGAGAAACAATACATGTTAATGGTGGTATGTATATGTCTTGACAAATTAAATTAATTATTTAATAAGAATTTATCCATAAACAAATAACGGAATAATAAATAATATGTCAAAAGAAATAAGTGATAAAGTAAAAAAAATTGTAGCTGATCATCTTGGAGTTGACGAAGATAAAGTAACAGACGAAGCTAGTTTCATAGATGATTTAGGAGCAGATAGTTTAGATACTGTTGAATTAGTAATGGCTTTTGAAGAAGAGTTTGGTTCTGAAATATCGGATAGTGAAGCTGAAAAAATTTTAACAGTAGGCGATGCTATTAAATTTATTCAAAGTAAAGCTGCTTAATTTACTTTTTTAAAACTATAGAAAAAATTATGCTACATAAAGGTGAAGTATTATTAATGATATTATCTTCACCATCTGGAGCGGGAAAAACCACCCTTTCAAAAAAAATACAAGAAAAATTTAATAATTTTAAAGTATCAATTTCACACACCACAAGAAAACCAAGACCAAACGAGATTAATGGTATAGATTATTTTTTTGTCACAAAAAATGAATTTAATAATGAGATTAAAAATAAATCTTTTTATGAGCACGCTCAAATATTTGACAATTACTACGGAACATCAAAAAAATCTGTTGATGAATTAATAAAAAAAGGAAATGATATATTATTTGATATAGATTGGCAGGGAACTAATCAACTAAGTAAATTTAAAGAACTAAAATTTATTAAAATTTATTTAATACCACCAAACAAAAAAGAATTAGAAAAAAGATTATTAAAAAGAAATCAAGACACCATTGAAACAGTTAAAAAAAGATTAAATGCTTTTGAAATTGATAGATCTCATTGGAAAGATTACGATTATGTCATAATTAATGACAATTTAGAAAATTGCTTTTTACAAATTGAAAAAATAATCTTAAATCATAAAAATAAAAAAATAATTTAAGTTAATTTTTCGTATTCTTTAACAATTTTATAATATTTCTCTTCGTTTATCTCACTTGGCCTCAAAGAAAGTTCCAGACTAAGTTTTTTTGCGTATTTTTCATGTTGTGTAAAAATTTTTTTAAAAGCCTTGTTAATCATTTTTCTTTTCTGAGAAAAAAAAATATTCGTAATTTCTTCAATATTTTCTAATTTATTAATTTTTACGGTAAATTTTTTTTTTGGTTTAAAAATAATTAATGTAGATTCAACTTTAGGTTTTGGATAAAAACAATTTTTAGAAACATTAAATTTGCCCAAGATATCAAGTGAATAGGACGATAAAATACTTAATCTTCCATAATTTTTAGATTTAAATTTTGCAATAATTTTATCAGCCAATTCTTTTTGAAACATTAGTATAAAATAATCAAATTTACTTAAATTATTTGTATTTTTAATTAATTTAACTAAAATTTGTGATGAAATATTATAAGGTAAATTACCAAAGACAATTGTATTATTTTCGACGTTATCTAATAAATTAAATTTCAAAAAATCTGCATTAAATAGGTGAATATTTTTTTTGTCATTAAATTTGTTTTTTAAATCAGAGAATAAATATTTATCTTTTTCAATTAAAATTAGACTTTTTGGTTTTTCTTTAATTATTTCATCGGTAAGATTGGCTGTACCTGGTCCTATTTCCAAAACATTCTTATTTTTTATTTTTACTTGTTTTATAATTTTATTAATAACATTTTTATCAATTAAGTAATTTTGTCCAAGAGATTTTTTTGGTAAATTCATTAAAATTTATTGAAACAATCTATAGCCTTTAAAAGACTTTCAGGATTAGCTTGATTTTTAAAAACAATTTTTGCGCCTGTGCCATGATCTGGAGAAATTCTCAAATATTTTAGTCCTAAAGTAATGTTTATCGCATTAAATTTATTTAATGCTTTAAATGGAGCTAAAACTTGATCATGATACATGCCTACAACAACTTCTTTATCTTTAAGAGTTTTTAAAAAAACTTCATCAACTGAAAAAGGACCACTTATTTTAACTCTTTCATTTTTCAATTTATTTACAGCAGGAAAAATAATTTTCGATTCCTCAGAATTTTTTCTCATTTCTCCATTATGAGGATTAAGGCCCAAAACTTTAATAACTGGTTGTTTATTAAATATTTCTTTGTATGCAAAGTTTAATGTTCTTATTTTAGATAAAATTTTTTTTTGATTTATGGATTGACTTACTTTTTTTACGTCAATATGTGTTGTTAATGGAACTACAGCAAATTTTTCATTATAAATCATCATCACCTCTGTTCCTAAACTTCTATTTAACTTAGAAAGAAATTCAGTGACACCAATATTTTTATTAAAAACTTTTTTATCAATTGGACAATTTATGAAACCATCAATTTTTTTTTCGACAGAAAGATTATGAGCTAATATTAATGAATTTAATATATATTTTTTAGTTTCTTGGCTGTTTATTTTAAATGGATTAGAGAAATCGATTGGTATATTTAAGATATTAATTTTATCATTTTTTTTAAAATCATTAATATTCTTTAGTTTATTTAATCTTATTTTTTTTTTTTAGTAATTTTAATTGATCTTTTAATAAATCATAACTTCCAATCAAAACTATTTTATTTTTAAAAGTTTTTTTTAATTTATTTAATGATTTATAAATAATTTCAGTATTAATACTACGTGGCTCTCCCATTATAATAGGTATAAATTTTTTCATTTTATTTTAATTAAAATATTACTTTTGACAGTATTGAAATGATTCCTTGAATAAAAAGTTAATTTTTGATTTTTCATATAGCCTTCAACTTTTTTTCTAATTTTAGTTCTATCAATTTCTTTTCCATTAATTTTTTTGCCATTTAATCTTAATATTAAAAAACCACTATCTATTTTTATAGGAGAAGTAATTTCATTAACTTTTAAGGATTCTATATTATTAAGATATTGTTTATTTAGGTCTCCTTTTTTAAACCAACCAAGATTTCCATTTTTATAAGTCGAGGTCGAGTTACTAAACAATTGCACAGCTTTTACAAATTCATTTTGATTATTTAATTTTTTAATTTCATTATACTTTTTTTCGATGTCCTCAGAATTTTTTAAAATTATTTCAGAAAGATTAAAACTATCTTCCTTAACCTCCGTTTCTAATAATTGCTCGACTCTGTTTTCAATTTCAGTAGGATTAATGTTAATTTGATTTTGGTACAAAGAATATATTAAAGTGTTCCATTTTAAATCTAATATCATCCCATCTATCATGAATTGGTAAGCTAATTGTCTTCTATTAAAGTCTTCTTTTAGGTTTTGTGTATTTATTACTTTTGCCATTGAATCCATATTAATCTTCAATTCTTCTTGACTATAAATCTCAATTTTATATTTATCTATTTCTATTTTTTTGACCGCTCTTTCTATCAATCTATCTAAAGCCTGTGCTTGTGCCCCTAAATAGTTTTCCTTATTTTCAACTACACCTTCAGTGTATAAATTTAATCTTATTTGATTATGAAGATCTACTGATGTTATAATTTCTTTTTCAACTTTACCTACAATTGTGTTAGCAATTTTAGCATTAGTATTTTCACAAATATTAAATAAAAAAAAAATAAATAATAATGTTATTTTAAAACTATTATTCTTCAAATTCAATTGCATCAAAATTTCCAAATGGTTTAACCGTAATTGTAAACATCAGAGTATTTTTTGGCTCAATATCTCTATCTGTATAAAATTCTCTTCTGTATGCTATTCCTGCTTTTAAGCAGTCATTAAAATATTCATAGGCTAAGTTATAGTATTCAGATGAATCTTTTAATAAATTCCTTTTTCCTTCAAATGAAAGAGCTGTATTTTGACCAGTATTTATATCGATCTTTGACTGAACGTATTCTTGTTCTAAAAAATAATTCTTTTCTTCTAAATAACTTAAGTTAAATTTGACATTATTTAGATCTAATTCAGTTTCGATCTCATTTGAGTTAAATTCTTTATAACTTTGATCAATAGAATAATTATTAGTAATACTAAATTTTTCTGTTGGACTCCATTTTACTGCACCTACTATGTCTGAAGCTTTTGAATTAATCGGTGCTGGAAGGTTATTATTATTTTCATCTTTAATTATTTGTCCGGCAGAAAATGAAAAAAGATCTTTATTTACTATAGATAAATCTTTTTCTTTCTTTTCTTGATACTTATACTCGAAACCTAATGTAGTGCTTGTACCACTTTCTAATTTTTCATCTATATTCATTCTTTTCAAGTCAAATATATTTGAATAATCTAAATCTAGATAGCTTTCTTGCTTACTAATTTGCCCAGGCGCAAAACGTAATAACATTTTAGGTGTTAATGTACTTCTATTTTTTAAATCATGATCTTTAAAAAAAGGTAATTTTGTCAAGTATCCAACTGCACCATAAATCTCAGTGTTATCCTGATCATTTTTAAATTTTTTGACATTTTCGCTTCTATAATTAACTAATTTTACATCACTCAATAATTGATTTTCTGCACCAGACTTACCTACCCATAAATTAGATTGCCAATTTAAGTTGTTAATAAAAGAATTAGAGTGTTTATCTACATCAAAATTTTTAGCTATTAAATTTGATTCATAAGACAATAGCCCAATATTTTCATCAACAGTTAAATTTGTTTTATATGTCACTGGTAGGATATACTCATATCTTTTATTGTCAGATAAGCTTAAGTCTTTATATGCATGAGGATTTATATTAAATAAAAAATCATTATTATCATAAGAATAGTCTACAGAGCTATCAATTATATTATCTTCATTTACATTTAAAAAAGTTTCTAAATCATAAATATCTAGGTAAGTGTTATTATTTACATGATTAAGATTAATTTCTAGGTTGTTATATATACTCTCATCATCTGAAAGGTTAACATCTAGCTTTGAAAAAAAATGATTTCTAGAACCACCAGTTTTTGATGACGTCTTTTTTCTATAACCTTGTGTGTATCCCGCATCAATTATTAAATTAGCATTTCTAAATGCTTGTCTAAATTCTGCTTGTAACAAAGGATTGTTGTTAATATACATGTGGGGAGTAATAGTTAAATCTTTATCATTTGAAATATCAAGAAAATAAGGAGCTAAAATTGCTGAACCTATATTTGAATTTTTTGAAAAGGAAGGTACTAAAAAACCAGATCTTCTTTTAACACTTGGGTCAGGGTGATAAAATTTAGGCATATAAAGTACTGGAAAATCATAAATTTTCAAAACAGCGTTTTCATAATAAACAGTTTTAGTTGCAGTGCTGTGTTCAATTTTGTTAGCTTGAATACTCCAGGGTGGACATTTTTCATTTTCCCTAAACTTACAATAAGTTAAAATTGATTTACCCAATACACTTTTTCCGTCTGCAATAGATATAGTATTTGCAAAAATTCTCGTATCATTTTCCGAGTTTACGCTTAGTATTTTATTATCTAAAAAAACTTTGATATCTGAACCAACAATTTTTTCTTTTTTTTCATCAATATAAATTTCTGAAAAGAAATAACTATTACCATTTTTGTCTAAGATTTTAATTTCACCTTTTGAAGAGTAGAGACTTTTATTTTTGTCATAATAAAAGTTTTGGACTGAAATTTTATTCTCTTCTTTGTCCACTATTATTGCAGGTTTGTCAGATGAAATAAATCCATTATAGTTATCAAAAATAAAAGAGGTTCCAGTGATATTATATGATCCAGATGTTATAACTTTAGTATATCCATATGTTTTCACAAGATCTTTTTCTTTTAAATAATCTGCTTCTGTAGTTTCTAAGTAATTATTTTTTTCATCAACAATACTTACTTGGTCTTTTAAAAACACTATTTTTGTATTTTTATTAATATTTATAGATTTTGCATTAATTTTTAATTCCTCAGCAAATATACTGATCAGAAATAGAAAATTTAAAGTTATAATAAGAAAAATTAATTTTAATTTATTTTTCATTAACTGATAAAACTCCAATCGAACAAAATAAAAAAACTGCAATTATTGGCATCCACACAGATATTTCCAATGGTATTCTCCCTGTTTGACCCAATGCAATAGATAAATCTTTAAAGTAAAAAACAACAACACACACGAGTATAGAAACAAAAATATAATAAACATTTTGAGTTTTTGCTCTTTGGTGCATAGTAAGAATTGAAGCTAGAATAACCATAAGTAAAAGAAAAAAGGGAAGAGATATGAAAATATTAATTTTTTCATTCAAATATTTTTGAGGATATCCTCTATCTTTAAGTTTTTCATATTCGGTAATTAATTCCCAGAACGATATTGTGTCTAAATTTTTATAGGCAGAATAAATTTTATCAGCATTGTACATAGATTTTAGCACTAGTTTATCCTTGAAAACGACGTCAAAAAGACCTGTGTCACCTTTTTTCTCTTCATAAACAGCAACTTTTTTTAACGTCCATTCATTGCTAGAGATGTTAATTGATTCTGACTCAATTCTTTTAACTATTAAATTTTTTTCATTTAGGACTAGTATAGTTGCCTCTATTAAATTGTTATCAATAATTCTTTTCGCATTAATAATCCTTCTTTCATTTATATTATTTTCCTTAATCCAAACTCCATTTTTATTTATTGAAACTAAATGATCTATATAGCTTGAATGATTAGATTTAATATTTTCATAAGATTTTACCATAACAGATGTAATAGGATTAATAGCTAAAACTATAAAAGTACCAAATAAAAATGCTGTTAAAGATAAAGACATAATTATTTTTAAATTAGAAACTCCAAAAGTTTTTAAAGTTAAAATTTCTTTTTTATTATTTAGAGAAACGAAATACCACATTGAAGAAAAAAAAACTATAAAGGGTATTAGTTTAATTATTGTATTGGGAACAAAAAGTAATGTTAAGAAAATAGGTAAACTAATATTAACATCTAAGTTTTTAAAAAATTCAATTTCTTCAAATAAATTTAAAACTATACCTAATGCCATAAATACTAAAATAAAATTTGCTATAATCTTAAGATAATTGAAAATAAGATAATTGTAGATTACTTTATTCATGTAATTTTATTTTCTTTTTTGAATTGTTTTAGAAGATATATATAAATAATTGGACACATAATCATTGGAAAGAATATGTACAATAATAAATTAGTTTCTGAAAATCCAGTAAAGCGCACCATTACTTCCGCTGCTACCAATATCATAAAACTAATAGAAAAATAAAAATAATTTTTATAAATAACAAATTTAGTTTTTCTAAGATTGGAAATTAAAAGAAAAGACATTATCAAGGATACAAATGGAATATATAAAGGCATTCCCATTCTTCTCGAGAGTGTTTCTGTAACATTTTTACTAATATTATTTCTTGGACAAGCAATTTCTTCATTCAAATCACCGTTATTCAAACACTTAAATAAAGTTTTAGTAGAAATTTCTTGAAGCTTAAGTTTTTTTATTGTTCTTGTTGAAAGACTATCCAGAGGCAACTCTAATGATTCGAAAGAAATGTTTTCCAATTGATTATCTGAGGTTTTAGTTTGTATAGTACCATTTTTAAGAAACAATTTTGTTCTATCTATTAATCCAGTGTTAGCAACTATTATTACTTCAGAAGTTTTTTCAGGATTAGAGCTTAAGCTTTGAAAATTTTTTGAATAGTCAATTATGGTAATTTTTTCTAATTCATTTCGACTTGTTTTTTTTTCTGTATAAATTGTTGTTCCTTCAAAAGAATCAGAAAAAGTATTTGATTTAATGACTGTTGATAAAATTTGAACAGGGGTTGAACTAATTAAAATTCTAGATTTTTGCAATAGGTAAGGAGTTATAAATGTACCCAATGTAAATTGAAAAATTAAAATCAAAACTGAAAGAAAGAAAAAAAAATTTATTACTTTGTATTTTTTAATACCTGTTAACCACAATATCAAAAGTTCATTATTTTTTTTTAGTTTAATAATTGATAAAGTAAGAGCCAAAAGAAAAGAAACTGGAACAAACTTAGTTAAAATGTTGCTAAGTTGAAAACCTGAGTATAACATATATGTTTTAAAAGAAACACCGTTATCCACTATAAGATCAAGAAAATTCACTGCCCTGGCAGCCCAAGCTATGACTGTAAAAGCAAACAATACAATAAAGAAAGTTTTAATAACTTCATTAAAGATATAATTATAAATTTTGTTTTTTAGCATGAAAATTTGATGTTTGTATAATTAGTCCAACTTTTAACAAAACTCAACTTAAGAGTGAACAATAGTAAATTTTTCATTGAAATCTGCTATATTTAGACATATATACCATCCAACATACATAAGAATATATTTAAAAATTTATGCCTATCAAAATTAACTTATCAAACAAAGTCAGCAGTAAATCCTCAGCCAATGCTGTCCTATTCGTAGATGAAAAGTTCAATATTAATGGTTTGAAAAAGTATCTTTCTAATACAGAATTTTCTTACATAAATGATTTATTGAAAAGTAGTGATTTGAAAAAAAATATGTTTGTTTTCGAAGTTAATTCAAAAAAAAAGATAGTTTTAATTTCAATCAAAAAAGATTTGAAGAGTTTTGGTGTGGAAAATTTAGGCGCTGAATTTTATGGGCGTATAAACCATGGTAAAAACAGTGAGTACTTTCTAAATTCTGATAGCGTAATTGGAAAGCATGAAAATTTCATAGGCCATTTTCTACATGGACTAAAATTAAAATCTTATGAATTTAGTAAATATAAAACAAAAAAGGAAACAAGACTTATTTCTGTAAACGTTGTAGGCAATAAAAATAAACCTTCAGCTCAAACTCAGTTAAATTTTAAAGCTTTGGAAGAAGGAACTTTTTATGCAAGAGATTTAGTTTCTGAGCCAGGGAATGTTCTACATCCAGATGAATATGCAAAAAGAATAAAT
>MDTC01166255.1_pt1 | contig 28912 bp, 24 predicted proteins | sample 811181 | NCBI WGS metagenome assembly MDTC01 (sample SAMN05326644, study PRJNA326480) | marine metagenome | isolation source: seawater | place: Pacific Ocean: North | collected 2011 | reverse complement strand
AATGAAAGAAGTCGAACTTCATATTCTTGCCCTTCTTCTGGCTTCCACATTACGTTTCTAGAAGTGGTGTTACCACTAAGTCTTTCAAGTTTTCGTTTAATAGCATCAAAATCTAGTGCCATGTTTTCTCCTTTTTAATGTTTAACTTATAATGTCCAAAATCTAAATGATTTGTTGAACAATTAATACTAACAAGATAGAAGAAAATTTATCAAATTATTTTGTTTTTTTCTTATTTTTTCTAGATCTAGGTGGTTTTGCAAGCTTTGTATAAGGATAAGACTTCGTGATATTAAATTTTTGTCTTTTTCTTCGTTGTGCTCGCGTTTCAGGTTTACCTTTTGCTGTGTACCCTAAAGGTACTGCAGGACCACCACCTCCAGCTGCTGCACCAGAAAATTCTTCAATAGGATCTTCATCCAACTCTTTCATGTTTTCGTTTTGGTTTATTTTATCTTCAAGTGTATCAAGATTTCTTGTTTTATTGTTTCGTGCAAATGTTTTATCGTTTATTTTTTGTGCCATTTGCGCGTATTTATCAGCGTAATTTGTAAATTCATCCAAAGCTTTTAATGTTTCTAGTAACTGAAACTTTCCATCTCGATAAATACGACAGTCTAATATTATATCTTCATCTTCATCATATTCTTCAAAATAGTCAAGTGGATAATGGCGCTGACTCATTCTTGAATGGTGACTGTCTGCATCACTTCTCGGACTCCCATGACCGGTAGGAGCGAGATGTTTTCCATTTACTGTTGTTCCTGGTCGGAACGATCCGATACCTAATTCTTTTAAATGTTTCATATATCTAATTATCGATAAATGACATTAAATTCCACAGGAATATTTATTTTAGAATACGGTTCATAAATTTCTTTTACCTTAATAATACTATCAAGTTTATTCTTTTCGCATTGGAATGTCATACTATCGTGTATGAAATAACTAGGTTTTAGATTATTTAATTTACAAAAATTGTCAAAAGCCAGAGAACAAAAATCAACAGCAGAAGATTGAATGTAGTAATTTACAACATTGTTATCACTTGTTATTGGTCTTCCATAATAGTTAAGGAAAAAATCGTTATTATCAAACTCATTACGTAAGTTAGTTTCTAGTTCTTCTAACTTAAGGTCATTTTTAATTTCTTTTATTTTTTTAACAGGAACTTTCATAAACCTTGCAGTTGTATTTTCATTTGCACCATAAATCATTGATAATATGCCTCTTTTAATATTATCTCTATTTGATATGGATATATTGTACTTATTACACAACCAAGTATATACGTCATTACCAGATATCTCAAGCCCAATAGATTTAAGATAGAAGAATGGTTCACAAGATTTAAAATCAACTTCAACTAAACACATGTTTTTATTTACTGGTTTTATAAGTGACCTTTTCTCTTTTTTTAAAGTTAAGAAATTAAACCCTTTTTTAATACTTGTTCTTCCTGTAACACCACTGTGATCGTAAAAGGGAGTCTCTAACTCCACACCTTCTAATTCTACTTTACTTAAATTCTTATAGCACTGTTTTCTAATATTAAATACATCTGTATGGTATGATGTGATCATTTTATTTGTACTGTCAATGTTACTTTTTAAGTATTCTAAATATTCTAAAGATTTTTTTCTTCCTAACATTTCTTTATATACTATACTTCCACTAAAATTTAGTGTTGAGAACATACTATAATAATATTCGCTTACAGACTTTATCTTATCTAAGTCAGACAAAATTCTTATATTAGATAATGTTGAAATATTAAGTACTAGATCTGATTTACTTAATTTAAATTTACACTGGTCACCAGTTAGTGACCAGGATCTATCTAAAATAACTGTACCGATTTGTTTTTGTTTTATTAAGGAATTCATAGTTAATTAATACAAACCCAGAGTTAAATTTACAAAAACTAATTAATCTAAATTTTCTCTAATTTTACTAATTGATTGTGATAACTTTTCTTTAAAGTTAGATATAGCACCCATATTTGATGGTACAACTGATACAGTGCTAGTAAAATTACCTGCACCAATAGAATGTGATATTGACTTCACAGTATATATGTTATCAACACTAGTATTTGTCCCAAAGTCAATAAAAATACTGTTACCTCTACCAATCATAGGCATGCCTAGCATTGATATTGAAACGGTGTTAGGAAACATTACTATACTATCAAATTCATTCTCAGCGTTAAAACCTTCAACTTGTCCCTTTTTAAGGTTACCGTAAGCTTCAACCATTAGTACATTTGCCATTTCACCACTAGTGTTTGATGAAACACTTAATGTTTTAATTGTTGAATTTGCAGCACCGTATATAATAGTAGGATATGATCTTTTAACAATTTGTTTGACGTCGTTAAAGTTAAGACCTTTAAAATAGCTTTGTACTTTTTCATAATTTTTACCAGATATCATCTTATTACCAGTACCTTCTATTAGAGAATTTAAAACTGCGTATTTGGATGGGTCTGGCAATGCTTCTTCATCATAAACATGTATCCTTAATATTTGCTTATTTTCAATTAATCCGTTGTATGAAGTTTCTTTTTTAGAATAATCAGGTGGGCTAATTACATCTAAAACTTCAAAATTCATTGCTAAGTTTGGACGAATAAATTTGCTTTCTGCTGGGTAAAGTTCTTTTAATCCATCACTATCATAAATTTGACGACATCTTTCAGTAATGTTGGTAGAAGTTTCAATTGAAATTTGCTTTCTAACTGTTTTTACAATTTCGTTATATCTTTTACTTCTATACTGCGCTAATGTCAAAGCTTGCTCTTGAGCTTTTAGTTCACCTCTTTGCATCACTTCGCGAGTTCTAAGCACAATTAATGTTGTATTGTTTGGAGGATTTTTTGCTTCTTCTGCTGCTATCTCAGCTTGAGTTTCTTTTAATTTTGTTACTATTTCTTGTGCTTTTACATTTATATCATTAACCGCAGTTTCGTTTGAGAGCCAGCCGTTAAAATCGTCTGCACTGACTGTTTCAGTCTGTGTTATTTTTGCAATTAATTCAGCGTCTTTTCCGACTATATTAAGATCTTCTAATCGACCTTCTTCTAATCTTGATTTTACTACCGCACGTACCCTGTTTGCATCTGCTGAAACAATATTGTTTTGTTGGGTCAGTAAATCAGATAAACCATACGCCGGTTCGTTTTTATTTCTCATTAATTTTTCAATTAATGCAAATGCTGACTTTGTTGATATGTGTGAATTATTTTTTATCGCTTCTAAAAATTTTAATTCGACAGTCGATTTTTGAATCGGGAAACTAGCAGTAGTGTGCGCTCTTCCGCCACCTGCGTGATGGTTTATGGGATAAAATACAAGCTGAACTTCATCATATAAACCAGTGGCTGCTAGCGGATGACCCACAAATTGTGATACTAGTTTACCTACTGATACAAATTCCGATTTAAGATCAGTATAAGAATCTTCACTTTCTTCATCCCCTATAATGGATTCCCCTCCTGTAACAGTTGACACTAAAAATGCGTCAACACTATCATCACTCTCAATTTCTGCTAATTTACCAAAAACTCTTTTCACAGCATTTACTTTTTCTTTTTCTTTTTGCAATATTCCGCTGAGCCCTGCTGTTCTCGTAGTACCATCACTCTCTGTCTTACCAGCAAGTATAGTCTCTAAATTGTTAAGTATTTTTTTTGTATCGTTACTCTTAAGATCTACTGCTATTGCTCTGTAAGCATCCCATGATATCATCGATTCAATTGATCTAGCTGAACGAGAATTCATTTTGATTTCTTGTCTTATCTCTGGAGCTTCTTTTCTATTTTTTGAGTCTTTAATCAAGTCACTTGTCGCTTTTTCAATTAAGTTTTGCAGCGAATTTAATGGAACTTCTGGTCCTGCCCCGGCATGCACACGTTCAGTTTGTCTAAACCCATAAGCAGCTAAATCTACATCAATGTTTACAGAGCCGCCATCACCAAAATCAAACTTAGATCCAACAACTTGAAACACAGACCTATCTTTAATACCATCTAAATATTTACCAATTACATTGTCAGAGCCTACTCCTCCTTCAGGGTGTGACCAACCATATTCAACGATAATCTTTGTAGTAGCAAATTGTGTACTGCTTACTAGAGGAGCTATATCTGTTAACCGAGATCTATCATGTAAGACAAGTGACAAGGATGCCCTTTTAGAAGACATTATGCCATATCCAGCACCTGTTATGTTAACATTTAAATTTTTTAATGACATAAACGGCATAATTGGATCTAGGACTGGGTCATTAATGTTTGCGTTTCTTAGTAGATTACCATTTTCTTTGTTTATTTTTGCGTTACTAAGCATTTGTGGCGCCGCAAAAACGTCCATAAAACTATAATCATAATCGTTTTCGCGAACTAACTTGTCAGTTATTGACTCGGATTTTTGAACAGGCCCTAATTTACCAAAACTAGAATCATCTGATAGTATAAAGTCACCTGACGATTTATTTTGAACAAATCTTAAATAGGAGACAGTATTTAAGTTGCCAATTCTATTTTTTTTATTTCCGTAGTTTAGTGATAAAATCTGTATGTTTATATACGGAGTACATTTTGACATCTCAATAGGCGATATTGTGTTAAAAAATATCGGCAAATGTGACTTATTTCGACCTGATAAGCTGGCTTTTGGATGTCTAACAACCATTGCACACAAGTTAGGTGTATGAAATCTATCTCCTTGTCTAGAACCTTCGGTTCTATTTATTTCTGGATGCTTGCGTTCTCCGCTAGGAGATATATCTTGTGTGTATTGTTTGACTACTTTGTTACCTTGCGCAGTTGTAGTAAATACTGCTTTTCCATCGCTACCTGTCAAAAGTACTCTTACTTGTTTAGTATCAGTAAAGTAACAAATGTGATCACCCATGTGAGATTGCTGGATAACATTATTAATTTTAACTCTTGGTACACAATCAACAAACGCATTGTTATTGAATGCTTTTATACCGCTTCTATTCGATCCTTTCACAGGTAGATATATATGTAAAAAGTCACCAATATTGTTTAATTTATTATCAGCAGCGTAGTTAGTTATGTAAGGAAAATACCTATCGTGCATGTTGCCATTAAACATGTCACTAAAAAAGTAAGTACCGGTTGTTCTGTCTAGAATTCTTGATGCAATATTTTTAACAAAATTATCGAGTGCTGGATCTTTTTCATCATTAACTTCTTGAGACGCAGCTGTGTATGCTTTTTTAATTTTTTGATCTTCTGTAAATAAAAATATATCATTATATGAAGATCCTAAAACAAAACCATCAAAATCATTAATAGCCTCTAGAAAATTTTCATAACTTAAATTGTAGTTACTAATTGAGTCTAACTTACTTTTACCAATCACAAAATTACTCCAAAAACTTCAGATATACTGTTTGGTATTCTAATAATTGTGCCTGGTGGTACTTGTAGTGCGTAACCGATTCCGCTTGCTGCTGCTAGAATCCACCAAAAGCTAGAATCACCGTAATTAATTCCTGCAAGATAGTCTAGTCTTTCACCTTGTTCTAGAACATGAACACTGTAACTTAAAGTGCCATTCTCAATTGCGTTATATATCTGATAGCAAGAACCTGAAATACTTACAATTTTTTGATCATTAGAATCCTTTCTTTGTACTGCAAATGAGTATCTTGATAGTGCCATTTAAATCTCCTAGCCGTTATTTTGACCTTTAACACGTGACGCTTTACCACCTTCTTTTCTGTAATTAAGCTCTGCAGACTTACCATTGTCTTCGTATACGTCACCTGATAAGTTTCTCATTATTTCGCCAACGTTATAAAGTGGTGCTTTATTGTAACCGCTATGATCTAATCCTGGCGGAAGATCATGAATAACATCAAAACCAAAGGATATTTTTACACCCATTGGCGCACGAGCATTATAATCAACTTCCCAAGGAAAATTGTCTAGCCAGTTAAAAGTAATTCCTTTTATTACACCTGCCAAACCGCGACCTTTTGTCGTTTCCATAGCTCTAACGTATGGGTTTAACTCAGGTCTCATAAACAACGCATCATCACGAAGATACTGTGATCTTATAAAATCATTAATTTCGTTAGGTATTCCGCTATTTAGTGTGTAATCGTTCATAAGTTGATTTAAACCAACATCAGCTGCAGCTGCGATTGGATCTGACGCGAATAGAGCTGCACCGATCACTGAATTATTAAACAACTCTTTTGGGTCTGGCAAAATATCTGAATGTCTAACAACTAAATGTTGTTCAGAACCCTGGTTGGATAATTCAATAGGTGCTGCAGGATCAACAACCTTAACCAAGTAACCTATTATGTTAGGTAAACCTGCAATTTCTGAAAGATTAGACATTGGTCCTTTTTTCATAACTCTTACTTTTATACGCCTTGGCAGTAAATATTTTTTACCAGTTTCAGCACAAAAATATCCATTTACTACGTTTGGTTTTAATATCATTTGTCGAAGCGTAAAAGCTTCCACGCCTTCAACCGTTCCAGCAGCATAACCAGTAGTCAGTGCTGACTCATCTAAATACGATAACAGTTTAGATGTCTGATCGTTACCGCCTATCTGTTGATTGGGGTCTGTTAGTTGTAGTATAATGTTATCCACTGCAAGAGGGTTTGCAAAACCATTTACCAAAATCCCAGCGGCTGCGCTTATCACACCTGACGTCACGCTTGACTTGAGCATTTTAGCTAGACCACTTGAGCCTGTAGGTACTGCGCCTGATGCAAGATTAACGACAGAGTGCGGAGATCCAAAAGAACTTAACCAAACTTTAATTATAGAATCTGTAAGTACATTATATACGTTACTCAATGCATCAACACTAGATACTAAAGACCCAAGTGTTGGTGTTTGGTTTAGTTTTGCATTAACATTATCGTCTCCGATACCAAAAGCCCGGGCTAATCCAAATCTAGAATAGTTTGATTTTATTACATCACCAATCCTAAGACGAACTATTGGTGACGCGCCGACTACTTGACTAAATGGTTGATAAAACTTTGATCCTTCACCGTTAGAAACCATAGAACCAGGTGTATATTGTGGGTATAACAAAGTAACAAATTTGTTTATTTTATACCACATTGCGTCAAAATCTTCTCTGTTAGTTGCAAAAAGCGTAAAACCAACTTGCAAAGACCTAGTTGTACTTTGATATATTTGAACAGCATCAGCTCGGCCGTACGCAGAAACACCATTAAATGTGGGTGTTATAGTATCTGATAGTGAGTCTAAAAATGCGTGAAAAGAAATAATTTCATTTGTTCTTAAATCCTGAATATAAAAAGGAACATATTCTGAATCAAGTTTATCTTCTAAAATCTTTACTACTTCATTAGGTATTCTATTAAAAGAACCATCGACGTCAATTCCCATATAAGTACTAGAAGATAACTTAGAACCTAACATTCCTCGTGCCGGATTTTCACCTTCAACTGTATTGTTAAGTAAGCTAGCTGCTCTTATAATGTTTGCTGGTAATATGTACATTGATGGTGTTGTATTACTCCCCCAGGAAAGCTCGTTCTTGTTAAATCCATCTTTTTTTCTAGATTTACCGGGTATCGAGAGGGTGTCAGGTATTGCATCGACGTCCCTTGCTCTTTTAAAGTTTTTATCACCAATATTGTTTTTTACACCATCAGTAGATGACAAGCTAATGTCGCCCATCACAGCTAAGACGTTAAAAAATCTGATAAATCGATTCGATTCAATCATATCTTTGTATATTGAAAACAACTCTTTTGTTGACAATCCTTGATTTAAATCTTCACCACTATACTTTTGATATATATCATCAAAAGATTTAAGTACAGATCTACTAATCGCTAGCCAAAACCCAGGAGCCTGTGATATTATACTTTGTTCTGCAACTTTTTCTGGGTCGTCACGATCAGAATTTCCAAATAATATTTCCAAACCTCGATCAACTGCGTCACCGTAAGGATATGTTGTATTTGTTAATAATGAACCAAAAATAAAGTTGTCTATTTGAAGTGAGCCAAGTTGTCTAGATTTACCCAACATGTATGTTAAAACATCACCTTTTGTGTTTTCCTTCACGAATGATTCTGTTGACGCAGTTAAATCCACCCTGTCTTCTTGTCTAAGCTTTTCTATGAAACTACTCCAAAATCTGCTACCAACATTTTTAAGTGCGATCATAGATATCGCAGCTTGTATTTTGTGTAATTTAATAGTATTGCCTTGAAACCTAAAACCAGTGTTATAGGTGCTTCCAAACGTTGTTTTACTATTAGCGTTATCATCAAACCCTTCTGAGCCTAAGGATACAAATTCACCGCGGTCGCTTCTAATTGATGTTCCTGCATTATTGTCGGGAAACCCCTTTGCATTTTTAGCACGTATGTTACTAAAGTTAAGTTTTGAAAAACCAGCATTTAAATCAAAGTTTTTTGCTGATTCCTCATTGATCCCATCCAAAAATTCATAAGTTTCTTCGGTGTTGCCAGGTGTTGAACCATATGAAAACCCAGAAGATTTAAGTAATAGTGAAGCACCAATTTGTTTTATTTTTTCTATGCTTGTGATGCCTTGACTATTTTGATCATATACACCAAACTTTCTTTGTAAGTTTAATGTACCTGAATTATTAGTTTTTTCATCTTTCTCAAATTGTTCAATCGATTGTGGTTTAACAGTGAAAGATTGTTTATTAGGATTTCCAACATTTGCAAAACGATTGTTTGCTAAAAACATTTTTTGCGTAGCTTGAACAATGTCATTTTCATCACCATTAGCATTAGTTAATGTGCTGCCATGTACGCTGCGTTCTCTACCTTGTATTTCTTTCAACTTGTTATGATTACTAAAGTTTTTACCCACCTTGTCTACAAGTGTGTTTAGATCAGTACCAGATGAATCAAATTTACCACTATTACTATTTTCATTTAATTTTGCTTTGAGTACTGTACCTTGCTCGACAAAAACATTGTCTGCGCCTTGCAAATCTGCTAGAACTAGATCGTCGCCTCTTTTGCTAGATGAAGCCTTTTCATTTCCACCTTTTAATTTAAAATCGTTAGATGAATTATCTACTAAAAATTTTAAGTAATCGCCTAGTAAACCTTTTGCTGAATTCACTAAGTCTACTAATTCTTCACCAGTGCCTGGATCAACACCCAAACCATCAGGTGACTCTTTTTGCACATATGATATTGAGTCTGTTGCATGCCCTTTTGAGTTTAAAAAGTCTTTGAGTGTTTCTCTGGCCAATTTATACTCCTAAATTGTCTAAAATCATTTTTTTAAGTTGTGTAAACGATTCTTGCTGACTTACTACAGCTTCTTGAGTGTTTATTATAGGTTCAAGAAAAACCAGCAGATCTTTTACATAAGTATCGATATGATCAAGTTCTTGTGGGGTTAATTCTAATTGTGTAATATAACTGTATATTTCATCTTTAATTGTTTGGTGTGTATTATTCATCTTTAAACCTCATTTATTTAACAGGAACTACAACTAACTCTTTTCCATTTCTTCTGTAGACTTGAGCTGTCTTTTCAGCCACTTTGTCGCCGTCAATGTCAATTTGAATCGTGATAGGTACTTCCGATATTTGCTTTAGTGCGTCCTGATCAAATCCATATTTTCCTTCTTGACCTTGTTTTATACGTAGTTCTTCACCCGCAGCAACTGTTTTCATTGCTGCTACTAATTCTGCATCCTGTTCCACCTTAGCCATTGAGGCTTTATTTAACGCTTCTGTCTCACCGGTGACTTCTCTACCTTGCCCTACCCTAACTGCATCACCACCTAAACCTTGTGTCATAGACAGACCTGTGTAAATACCGTCTTTTCCAAAATTAGCACCAGCTTTAATAGCTTTTCCTGCAAGTACAACACCTTCAGATGCAAATTTGTTTAATTTATTCATCATTACAATCGTCGCTTCAGTCTGTGCATTTATTGCGCCAACTCTAACTTCAGTCGCAGCCTGGATTGATTTTTGCATAGCTTCAGTTGCTTCTTCATCAAAGTCAAATGATCTCATTTCTTTGCCGAGTTCTGCTGTTGCCTTGTGAGCTTCCAGTAGACCTGCTTTTGACGCCATAATTGAAGGAATTATGGCTTCTTTAAAAGCTGTTGTGGCATCCTTTGCAGAGCTAGCAAAAACATCACCAAAATTCTGTGCGGCTGTTGTCAATCCGTCCATATCTGCAGTTGCATCAGTAGTTGCTTCCATTTGCGCTTGATCAACCGCCATCTCGCCTTCACGTAAAAACATTTTCATTTGTGAAACGTTCATATTTAATTGTCCAGCAAGAGCTCTGGCACGTGCATTTGACATATTTTCAACATCAACTCCAGAATCCATAATTTCTTCGCGCATTCTAAATAGAAACTCTTCTTGATCTTCGTTAGCCAAGTAAGTCATTTCCATTGCATCCATCTGAATACCGAATAATGCAGACAACTCACCCATTTTATCAGCTGCTGTATCAAATCTCATAAATTGGTCTGTAAGTCTTACAAACGAGTTAAAATCCACACCGGTTTGTGCCAAAGCAGCAGAGATTCTACCAGCAGCATCTACACCAATGTTACCAAATCTATCGACATCTGTAATAATTGCCACAATTTCTTTCTTAAGCTTGTTTGCACCAGTTCCGACTTGATCAGCTAGTTCTTTAGATACATTAGCGATCTGGCCTAATACATCAGCATTAGCCTCACCTGTAAACGCATATTGTCTTTTTATAATATCAGACATGTCTTGTTCAGAAAGTGAAAGAGATTTTTGAAAGCCTAAAAAAGTTTCTGCCATATCGTCTGTTAGTTTTGCTGCCATCCCAGGCATGTCTGTCACAAATCGACCCATTAACTCTGTGTATGCACCCATCATCTCTTCAGCATTTTCAAAGAGATCGCTTACTTTAAAATTAGCTAGGGCACCTTGGAACTTAACGGTTGACTCATAAGCATCAGTACCGCGGAGAAACATTGCTTCAGCTTGATCAATTACTTTTTTGGTAATGCCTTCTGCGATTTGTCCTTGCTCATCAGGAATTATAGATATACCACCAATCTCTTTTCTTGCGTTATAAATGTATTCAAGCTCTTTTTTATTAGCATTAGCTCTTTTTAACTGATAATCGTACATTTCTTCAGCAAATTGACTAAGTGTTTTACCAGTTCTTCCAATAAAATCGTCTGTCGCAACGCCGGCATCTGCAAGTATTGCTGAAAACTGGTTCTTGTAACCCGCAATTTTATCAGCTCTTTCCTGTTCATTGTCTTCGGAGCTCGGAGAATCTGAGTCAAAATCAGTAGAGATATCAGATGAATCTGATGTTGTACCACCTGCTGACACTCCGCTTTTTACAGCTTCTTTCACAGCAGCTTTAAAGTCACCTAAAGTTACTTCGCCTAATACCGTATTATCACCAGTCGCCATATTTACACCTCAACATAATAAATATCTACTAAGAAAACTTCTTGTTAACTTGACTCTGAAACTTGTTGAAGTTGTCTAGATCTTCACTGCTTCTTGATGACGTTGATTTAGAAACTGCTTCTTCGTGTATTTTATTCTTTTCCGCAAAGTGTCGCGTCAATCTACGCAGGAACCAGCGCCGATAACGTATTGGTAATCGGTGCACCTCTGAGTAAGACATATTGAGGTGGAGTTGGAGGGCGAAAAATTCCTCTAGGATTGATTCTCTCCAACTATGTACTGGGCCAAAAAAACTCTGGGGTTATTGGGACTGTGAACTCATTTGACTGGCCACAACTTTCACAATTGTATTTCCAAGACATGTCAATACCTGGTTCTTGACTTTTAGAATACATCCTTAATTTTCTTGAATCTAATGCAGGCATATTTTTAACAAAATGATGAATCTTATTTTTGTCTGTAACACCATCAACAGAAACAATTATTTGTTCCAAATATCTTGTAACTGAATTATCTTGTTGAATGTTAAGAGCTTCCATTCTTTTAACTCTTACTTCTTCATCTTTCTCATCTTTACCTGTCAAAAACTTAAATACAACATTCTTTTTTGTCACAGGTAGTTCATAAATAAATAAATTTTTGCCTTCTTCAACCGGTTCAATTTGTAATCTTTTAATCGCTAAAGAACCTAAATCAACATCAACATTATTTTTTGAAGAACATTTAGCACACCCGTGAACGACAGCGTACTCTCCTCCATACCCAGTTATTCTAACTGAAACTAGTATCGCATTTCTGTCGCCATTAATTAGATCATTGACGTCAAAAGTATCGTCAATTAGACAAGACTTAATAAGATTTTCAATTACAGTACCTTCTTTTAAAAAAGCTTGACTAGTAAGAATATCTTCTTCCTTTGCAGTCATTGCCTTGATTTGAACTGTTTTCTTACCATACAATGTACTGTTCGGGTCGTATATTTTACCTTCAGAAGGTATTGGTACTAGTTCTTGTGGTACTTCCCACCCAAAAGTATCTTTCATTACATTTGTTGTTGGTATATTTTTGTCCATAAATTTCTCCAAAAAAAAACTCCTGTATATTGTACAGGAGTCTTTGTTCGTTGTTAATATAATTAATTAGAATTGCATAACACAATTGTCAACTTCTAGTGTAAGACTAATCTTCATTAAATCAGTTCCATCATAACTTAAGCTTCCAAAGTTTGCACTAGCAATGATTGCGCCTTTGATGTCCCATAATTCTACAACAGTACCGATTGGGTCTAACATTTTTAGCTGAATATCACGCTTATAAAAATCAGCGTAACCTGCACGGCCAGAAACAGACTCATAGTGTGTTCTAATCCACTCCATTACTTGCTGTGCACCAGATGGTGCGATAGGATCATGTAAGTCGACGCTAATGCTACCCCACTTAATCTTACCGTCTGATATCATGCGATAGCTGTTGATAAATTTTATTTCCTGTGTCCCCATCGATACGTCCGGGCGTTTTGTTGATGTTACTAAGAACGAGTCAATACCTTCAATTGCTAAAACCCATCGATAACCTCTTTTCGGCTCAAACTTATTTGGTAACATGTCCGTGACTGCTAGTGTTTCTGCCATTTTAATCTCCTTAATCTATACTATATATCTATTCACTAAATATTTGAACCAGCATTTGTTACTACAAAATCTAGTGCTACAAACTCAACGGAACGTGTAGGTTGTAAGAATATCTTACCACGAATAGTGTTATTTTCTACATCAGCCTGTGTTGTCGTTGATGTGTCAATCACTGCCTTGAATCTATCAACACCACTTTGTTCTTGAATTCTTTGTAGAATTGGGTTAACTAATGACGTAAACCTCTCAAGTGTCTCTTCTCTATTAGGTTCAAATAGAAGTGAATTTGCAATATTTCTAATTTTTCTACGAACATCAATTAAAAGTCTTCTAACATTGATTCTATCTAGTGCAGAATTGTCAGCTTGCAGTGTTTTTTGTCCCCAGATAGTGATACCAACACCTGGGAATTCTGCAATTGGATTTATATCAGCTTCATACAAATCATCAAGGTTTGTGCGATTTAACTTTACAGAAGGCATTTCAACTGTGTTTAACGCGCCTCTTGTAAATCCAGCTGGTGCAAACCAAGGATGAGCAACTCTATCGTTTAAAGAGTAAGCGCCTAAGACTGCAACTGATGGTGGAACTTGAACTAATGTTTGTGTAGAAGGATCAGTCACAACAACATCTGGAAAGTATGCAGCTGCAAATGAAGTATCAAGTGCTCTATTTTTAAAAGATGTCACTGTGTTTGAAACATGTGGTTTTTGTATAGACGAAGTTATAACAGTATTAACTTGATCTCTCTCTTCAATGTCCATAATGTAGATTGCATCAAAACGATCTTCAGTTTTTTGTATTGCAAAATCTGTTACTGATGCATGTCTAATACCCGGTACTGCGAGTACCTGTATATCAACGTCAGCTTTGGAGTTCATTACACTTAATGCTTTTCTATATGCAGCAACTGTATTGTCATTTACACCTGATGATGATGAATCATCCATTTCTCTTTTAACAGCTGTGTTTGACAATTTGCTTTTTTCTTCATCGAAAATATTAACACCGTCAGAACCACCTTGTGCAAAGAAAGTAAATTTAGCAAACTTAATATTAGCTACTTTACCTAAATCGTCAACAGAAAAACCTCTTACTTTTGTGACGTGATTAATGTCACCAACAGTACTGTTTCTTCTTAGAAATGAAGCGCTAAGCCAATGTTCCGGATCAGCTAAACCATCAGATCCTGTTCGAACAAGAATATTTTCTAAACTAAACTTATTATTATTAAATCTGTCACAATCTAGAATGGCCCCTCCAGCATCAGCTGTGCCTGGGTTATTACCGACAGAAAAATTAGGTTGATCAGTTCTATGCGTAGGAAAATGTTTTGAATACGTGTTAAAAGATCTATTGAACAAACTAGCTAAGTTTGGTTGAGTTGCACTTGTTTGTCTTACAGTATTAACTCCCCAAAATAATCGACTGTCTGATTTTTTCTGTATACCTGTACCTACTGAAACTGTCTTTCTATAAGGTATTGGTGGTTCGGTTATAGATTGTACTGATGTTGACGTGACATAAGCATTGTCAACTTCATTAGAAAGTAAAGAACCACTTGTTACTAAGTGATTAGGGCCTCTAAAACCCATAGGTAAAGCGGTAGCTTCTTCAATACCTGTTGAAACGTCATTAGCAATCGCAACCCGAATAAACCTAGATCTAACTGGGTGATTACCTTCAACAATTAGTTTTTGACTTGTTTCAGCAACATCAAAATTGTATTGTATGTTTTGATCACCAATAACTCTTGCAATATATCGATCTGAAGTTGGATCTAAACTTAAGCCTCTGAACGATTCGATTACTCTTGGCTCTTCGTCAGTATCACTAAAACTCCTGACAAGTAGATCGAAAGTACCGTAAAGATTTTTTGTTGATGATGATTTTCTTATATTCTCAATTGAAAACTTAAATTTATTTGCGACACCAGAACCTGCAGACAACATATGAATTCTAAATAGATTTTTAGGAGTTCCTGCAAAATTTTGTGATATAACAAAAGGCGATGCAGCGTGAGAAAATCTATCTACAAAGTCTTCGTAATTAGGTATAGTCGATGATCCTACGTTCCTAGCTAAAGATGATGTTAACAACAATGCAATATCTTCTTTTGTTTTTTCTGGATTAGAATAAACACCTCCAGCTAGTGCACCGCTACCAGTAACAGATGCTAAATCAGGATATATGTCATAATGACCATACAGTAAGTGGCCTTCTTCTTCAATTTTAAAAGGATTTGTATTTAAAATATTTGCAAAGTAATTTGGTGATGTCATATCAAATGACGCTGTTATATGTGTCTTTTTGCTAACATCAGAATTACTGTATCCGTTCATTAATAAAACAAACTCTTGCGTTGCAAGATTCAAGGAACCGGTAATCGATCCTTCTCTACCCACTATTACATTATCTGCAGATGTGGCAGTGTTTGTTTTAAGTGGTGCCTGGCTTCCGTTTAGAGTCCTTGACGCACTTAAATGTAAAACTACACCACTTGGTGCTAATAGAACGCCTCTTAAAATAGGTGCTGCTTTATTTTGCCCAGAAACTTGAATTCCTGCGTCACTAAATATTGTCGAGCCATTAGACTCAGACATAAAGCAACCAAGAAAATAAGTTCTACCTTCAACAGCACCAACACCAGATTTTGCATGTGCATTGTCGCCTATTATGCCACTTTCTTGAACAATTCTATTTCCAACTGTAAATCCAGCGTTTGTAACAGTACCGTTTGTATTTCTTTGTTTCCCATCACCGGATCCTAATACTCTCATGTATGTCACAGCTTGTGCATTTTTAAGCCACTGACTTACAGCTATAGGTCCAAATTTTTCACCATCAGAAGCACCATATGTGGTAATGAAATCATTATAATTTGCAAAAGTAAGTGGTACAAAAGCGGGACCTTCAAGTGCGGTTCCAATAATACCTGCAGGAATACCGACCGGTCCTAACCTTGACGGTTGTGACAAGTCAATTTCTCTAGTTTTTACTCCTGCTGACTTAAATGTTATTTCTGCCATAAAATTTCTCCGTTTATCTTAATTATTCGAAACTTACACCTGAATTCGTAATAATGAAATCAATTGCAATAAATTCTACAGCTCGTGTCGGAACTAAAACAATTCTACCATTTAATCTATTCTGTTCGATATCTAAATCAGTGTTGTTGCTACTATCCATAACAACTTTAAATTGGTCGATACCTTGCTGAATTTGTATTGTTGCGAGTTGTGGTGTTACTTCTGCAACAAATCTTGCACGAGTTTGCGGTGTGTTTTGTTCAAAAATTAAGTTGTTTGCGATGTTTGATACGATTCTTTTCACTTCAAGTAACATTCTTCTTACGTTAACTCTATCCAGTGCTGATCTATCTTGTTGCAGTGTCTTTTGACCAAAAATAACAAACCCGCCGTTAGGAAAGTTTGCAATTGGATTAATTCTTGATTCGTAAAGAATGTTCCTGTCTTCTGCATTTAGTCTAACTTTTGTATTCACAACATTACCTAAAGCACCCCTGTTAAATCCTGCAGGTGCAAACCAAGGATAAGCGATAGTATCGTTATACCCTAATGCTTTTAAAGCAGCGATCGAAGCCGGCAGATCAACAATTTGTCTGTTTACTTCATCGTTAAACGCCACATCTGGAAAGTATGTCGCTACATAGCTATTATCAATTGCACGTGCATCAAAAACTTCAACAGTTTCGCGAACGCTTGGTCTTTGTGTACCGTAAATTCGATTACTATTATCGTCATAAGAAGGTAATTCCATCAAATAAATCGCTTTACTATAATCACGTGTAAGATCTGACACAAAGTCTGTAACAAAAGGTTCTCTAATGCCAGGTATTGACACAATATTAACTCTTGACGCAAAAGGATCAGTAATGATTCTTGCTGCAGTTCTATATGAATTAACTATGTTATTATCTTTTCCAGTTCCAGGACTTGACACTGCGTTTAGATTTTCGTGCGTAAATGTACCATTACTTTTATTTGCTTTCCCTTGAGCGTCAACTGATGATGCCCTGTCATTCATTAAGCGGTTGTCAGAATCTAAAATATTTAGACCGTCAAAACCACCATACATTATGTTAGTAAATTTAGCATAATCTATAAATCGATTAAAATATTTAGCGTTTCTTGATGCTGCAAGAGTTGCAAATGTCACCCTTTGAATACTTCCATTGTCATCGAGTATAGTATAGTTCTTTGTTTCATTAACACCATTTCTTAAGTATGCTGCTTCTTTCATATGATCATTTGCTGAACCTGTTATTGCGCTTGCTATAGAAGCTTCAATTGTCGATGTTGTTGCAATCTGATTAAATAATGCTACTTTTGACAAACTAAATTTATTATTGTTAAACACATCAGCGGCTGATCCGGTGAGTAGTGTATCTAACTTTGATATTCCTAAAAATTTACTATAACTTTCTACAAGTGGATTCTTTGTTGATGAAGCATTAGACTGTAATATTGCGTCACCAACAGTACCTGTGAGCGCTAATTTTTCGAGCTTAACACCCCAGAAGTATCTGTTATCGCTAAGTTCAAGTGCTCCGGGTTGACCGGTAAATCCTGGATTTGTAGCTCTCGCCACAGCACCTCTTGTAGTTTTAAATCTAAATGGTACGGGTGGTAAGATAGACTGTACTAAGTCTTCACCTGCGACACCTGAAGAACCGGTTAATAGTGAAAGTCTATGACGACCACCAACTGTTCTAGAGCCTCCCGCTAGTGCGCTGTCACTATCTGTCAAACTATCATTTGTTTTTAATAGTGGCATACCTCTAAAGCCAAAAGGTAATGTGTTTTCAGGAATCAAAAACTCTTCAACATCTTTGTGCATCACAATTCTTACATACTGAGACCGGTTAGGTCTTTTACCTTCGACGTTAAGTCTTCTTTCAGATTCAGTCTCTGCGTCAAAATTGTAGAAAACTTTCATGTCACCAATTTTGTTTGCTACATAGTTCTCGTCTTTCGGATTTAATGTGCAAAGAGGAAACTGCTCAAGTATTCGCATGTCTGTGTCAGTATCATTATAATCTCTAACTAAAACTGTAAACGACCCGAAGTCTGTCCTTTTATTGGTAGATCTTTTAATGTTTGAAATTGATATTTTGACTCTTTTGTTACCTACAGCACCATCATCAAGTGATTCAAAATGAAACAAGTCATATTCTCTAAGGCCGTAAGGCTGCGAAATAAATGATGTAGTTCTTGCTGTTTTGTATCGCGTATCAAATCTACCAAAAGCGTCTCTAAAGCTCAAGGCCGAATCGCCACTATTTCCGCTTGTTCGTGCAGACCCGGATACAATACCCACTGTTCCTTTTGACGCATTGTATGTAACACGTGCTAGCTCATCTTCTACAGCAAAGTCTGCATAAAACAAATGTTGCTGTGATCCAAACTTATCTGGATTTTTATTTAAAAACTTACCAACGTAATGATTACTAGTAGGATTTAATGAGGCTGTATATATTCTGATTCCTGCATTTCCTTCGTCATTACCAAAATTAGCACCAATAGCACTTGACAAAACCAGTTTAAAAGTACCGTCAGTTGTAACACCTGCGTATTGTTTAATTTTTGCTAAATCATCAGATGCGTTTACAGCGCTGTAGAATTTGTCGTGATCCAAAACTTGAAATCTGGATCCGGTTGCTGTGAAAAGCATACCTCTTACTATTCTTATTGATGTTGATGTATCAAAAGAATCACTATCAGTGAATAAAGGATAACCCGCAACTTCGTTTTCGTTAACATCGTGAGAAGCAACAATAAATTGTATACTGCCCTCGTGACGCGCGTCTGTTCCGTCTCTTGAATTGACCTTTGTACCTTTTATTAAAAAACCAGCATTCTTCACAATTCCTTTTGTAAGCGTATTGTTAATATCGCCTGTTGAATTTGCAGCACCAGCACCTAAAACTCTGATGTAAGTGACAGCTGTCCTATTTTTTAACCATTCTCTTACCGCGTACGGTCCAAACTTATCTTTATCAAGTGAACCGAATTTCCTTTCAAAATCAACAAATGATCCTAGTGTGACAGGAACAAATGCTGGACCTTGGGCGGCAGTCCCAATAATCCCTGCAGGTACACCTTCGATTTCTACTGTTCTCTGAGTTAAATCAATCTCTCGTTCGAAAAAACCCGGAGATCTAAATGTTTGCTCTGCCATTAATCTCTCCTAAACTTACCAATATAAGTATTCATTTGTACTTGTAATATCCTATTTTAATTATTCGTATTGACGATCAATTTCCTTTATAATTCTTGCTGAAACAACAGTTTCACCTGTACGTTTGTTAGAATTAGTTATTCTTAAAAATTCTGTGTCATCTTCATTAGAAAAAGGGTTAGTAACAAAAGCTTCTATTGTTTCGTTGCTTTCACCACGTCTTAATTCACTTTCTTCTTTATTTGTGACGTCAGATAAAACATGTTTTTCTAATTCTTGTTGTTCAGAGTCTGGTTGAAAATCTAATGAAACCTTTGCATTTACACTGTTGTATGAAAAATCGATCATTGGTGCAGACGTGTAACTTCTCATTTGATTTGCCAATCCCGGAAGTTTTGAATTTAAGATATAGCCCGGGACTGTTAATGAAAAGTTGTATTTAATAATTCTTTCATCGTCAGACATGCTGTCAAAATTATTATTAAATGTTATATTATCACCAATAAAAGCGACCAATTCAAACCCTTCTTTTGTTTGCATTGCAAATTCGCCGCCTGGCACATCTATTTTATTTAACAAATATTCAATCATCTGATTGCCTTGTTGCATATATTGGCACCAAAATGTAATATTATAACTTAATGCTACAAAGTAAGGATAAGGTACTTGTATGATTTCATATATGTTCGTGTTAATTTCTGGTTTTAAATTAATTTGTGCACCTTTAGAAAAACTAAGATTATTTTTCTCGCGCCTTGTTGCTTTCTTTCCAGGTTGTGCTATTAATGAGTTACCAGTATCAACAAAATTTTGGTTTGTTGCCACATTATCTTGATTTTTTAAACCTTGTTTGTTTAATAAGTTCTGAAACTGTCGATCTTTTGATGAAAGCTTCTTTTTAACAACATAATTTGGTTGTGCTCTAAACGATATTGCTGTACCTTTTCCACCTTGACTTGCACCAATGTCAATATTTTCACGAACAATTGATATCAAGGGTAAAATATTTGTATTATTTCGGTCTCTAATTGGGTTTTTTCTTCTAGTGAGTGCAAATCTTTCACCAGTAGCAAATATAACTGGTACATTTTTTGCAACGCCTTTACTAGTCACCTGAAATCTAAGTACATCGTTAAACAAGTCAAAGACAGCTCTATCAATATTTTCTATACCAATTGATGGAAAATCAAAATCTTCAGGTACATTGTTACCATCAAAATCTTTTATAATAACTCGCTTAGGGTCTATTTGTTTTTTACTCATATTTTACTCGTCATAAAAAGAAGATCCTGCATCTGTAGTATCACCCTTAGAAGACACTTCTTTTGGACCGGTTATCGGTGAGTCAAGCACACCGTTCTTTTGCAAGTCTCTTACATCGCCTGTTTTTCCAAGCTTGTTTTCTGAAAATCCTCGCTGTTGAACAAATGTATCTTGAACAGCATCACTGTCTAAATATTCTTCTGACGTTGGCCCAAATACTTTAGACAGAAACTGTTCTTTCCTGGATTGTCTTCCGGATATCGTTATAAATCTTTTATGTTCTATTTGACCAAATATCGTTTGTGTTAAAGGTGCTTTAATAATTTCAAAGAATGTACTACCGTAAGAAAAGAAATCACCTTCGAGTATTTCTATCCCCTTATCAAGCAAATCACGTGATTGAATATAAGCTTCAATTGTATAGTATTCTTCGGATCCAAACCTATCAGTTTTAATTTCTTGTGCATTGTATTTTACTAAGCAATCAAGTTCAATTGGTGATTCAAAAACTTTATCTGGGCTTTCCTCATATACATCATGTACTTTTGATTTAACTTCAGATATTTGAAAAAGATAGATTTTTTGACCCACAACATCTTTAATAACTTCTTTTGCAATGTCATTAATAAAGTTCATTTCTCTGGGTGTTATAAATAATCGAGCCATTGTATTATCCTAGAAAGATTGCTTTACCGTTTGGTACCGGTACATATTTTAATTGTTTTTGAATCTGCTCAGCTCTTGTCGATTGTATCTCCATCAATTTGTCGTAAGTCATAGAATCTAATAATTCTCTCAACTTTTCTTTGAGCGCATCGCGATCTGTTCTACCGTTACTAATTAAGTCAGAACTATTTAAAGTAACATCAGAATTAGGCACAGGAATACTTCCAAACTTACCCCTAATATAACCTAGTTGTTCCATTGAAATAGCTAGAGTGTAACTTCTGATCCACTGTCGACCTATACTGTTGATACGGTTGTATTGCACATTACCAAAAGGTAGATTATTCATGTTTGAAACGCCATGAATTGTATCATCACGGTAAGAAGGTTGTGTTGGGTCTGGATATTGTCTTATTCTAAAGAATAGTTTTTTTCCACTCGTAGGTATCGGAAATACTCTAAAATTTGTACCCATAATTTTGTATGAAAAATTAGATCGCCTTACACGATTTGAAAGGTCCAGTTGGCCGCCTCTTAACAAGTCTTCATAGACAGGCAAAATATAAAAAACAGTCTCAGGTGTAAATGATTCAAAACTAAACTCATTATTTAAATAGTTTATCGCTGATGTCGTATCAAAAAATCTATAAGCTGCCTGGGGGTTGTAATGGAAAACTTCATCAATCTTTAGTTTCCCTTTTGTATTATCAAAAAGACCGCCGTTTGCACCGCTTAACTCTGTATATAGATTATAATCTTGACGACCAACTTCAAGTTGAATCGATCCGGATAAGGAGTTATAGGAGCCCCCGATACCTGCTTCCATCGCATAGGGTTCAGCGAATCGATTTAAAAATTCTAAGTTTTCACGAATATATTTTTCTTCGCTGCCACTCATAATACTGCCAGTGGCAAATCCTAAAAAATTGACTAGCTGGGATTTTGCTTGGTACTGATTTAAAATTGCACTATATTCTAGTGTTGCTTCCTCAAAGTTACCCCATATCTGCTTCTTTGTTAGCTCAACTGATAAAACATCATCACCTAGTTTTCTCTTAACAAATGTGACCATATTGTTAGCATCAGTCTGAAAATCGTTCTCATTATCGTATATGCCAAATGGTGTTGGGGATATTGTGTTCGCAAATATAGCCACGTCATTACCTCGTTATGTATCTATTAATATATAGGCTAACTCAACTACAACTTTACGGACCAATTACATATATCTTCTTTAAAACTAGTTTTCTAGTTTATTTTATCGACCTTGACCTATCGCTACAAATAAATTGACATAATAATCTTCAAGATTTTTAGTTATATCAGCGATAGTTTTAAATGCAAAATCCATTTGAACATCTGATTCGAATTTTTCATCTTCAATGTAAAAGTCGTTTTCCTTACCAGTATGAAAAATTGCTAGTAACTCGTTAACCCATTCATGAACGTGATTCTGAAAATCTATACTATCAATCTTTTGACTTAACATTTCTCTCACCATTTGTGCAAAATCAAGTCCTAATGCATCACACAGCTCATATGCTTGTGAAACATACGAACGATCATAAGTTGAAAGTAAATCTGTTTTAATTTTCATCGCAGTGCCCATATTTTCATCAATACTTTCACTTATAATTCTACGTAATCTATCTTTATCTATTTTCATTCTCCACCACCGCCTCCGTCACCGAAGCCGCCTCCAAAATCTCCATAATCACCACCGATATCATAATCATAATTTTCAGCATCGTGGTGATAGCCAAACCCAAACACATATGGGTACAAACTATGCTTTTTCTTTTTACGTTTCTTTGTTTTTTTCTTTTTCTTGTACTTTCTCTCATCGATAGCAGAATCTAGTCTATGTCCGTCTACACCGTGTGCCTCGTGAACCTCGTCGACAGCATTACTATCTTTAACTTTTTCTAATAAAATTGCTGGGATATCTCTTTCAATTGTACCGTCTGACCATTCGACGTCATAAACAGATATGTGACCACTTTCATCAAGGCTGTGCCATAAAACTTCACCAACTTCATTTAAAGCAGAATCCTTCCGCTTAACGTGGGTCAGTCACGTGTGCCCTATGATATCGTCATGCGCTTTTGTTTTGTTTGGTATATCATCTAATCCGTAACCGTACTTCTTGTAAAAACCAATTTTTTCTAATTTCTCTCTAATAAAGACTCTAGCTTCAGTTAAAGTTGTATCATAATAGTCCATTGGGTCGTTATTTACTGTTAGCTGCTTAAATCTTTCATTGTTTGAAAGATACGATTTTGCATCAATGCCATCAACCTTGTCACGAACAATATCTTCGGTTCCCTCTTCAGATGCTGCTCCGCCTTCTTTGGCTAAATAATCAGCAACTGCGTCATCTATTTCTTTTTGTTTTTCATCAGTCAGATCAGAAACTTCTTCGAATATTCTACCCCTTGGTAGTTGACCTACCGGGCCACCATTAGCAGCTTCTAAAGCATCTAGTTGATTTTGCAACAATGTTATCTTGTTTTCGATGTCATATATTTGATCTCTAATCGGGTCACCGGCCATCATCTCATCTCTACCAGCATATGGGTCATCTGAATAAAAATCCATCATACTTTGTGATTGATAGTTTAAATCATCAAGTGCCTCTTGTCTGTTTTCTAATTCGTCATTTAATCTAACTAGTTTACTTCTAATTCCCTGGATATGTTCTTCGCGGGATTCTCTTATAAGTTGTCTAATTCTTCTTCTTGATATTTTCATTCTGTCTCCTGTGAAGTATTAGTATCGTCCCTATAAATATTAGGATCGATTGGATCTTTCTTTAACGCACCGTCTTTATTACGTTCAAACCATTCGCCTGACGCTTCATCAGTCTTAATCGGACCACCAGCTGCCCAAGTGTTACATGTTCTTGCACTGTGACACTTAAAGTGGTGCATCCAGCAATACCCTAAAACACCGAACTCATCTGCAACAGGTTCAGACGTTATTGCAGGTATGCACTCATCAACCATCTTCGGGGATCGATCAAAAGCAACACAAACACCACAGTTTGACTTCTTTGCTGCTTCAACGTCTGTTCCCCACTTTTTTGATATCTTTTCCCAATACTTTCCCGGAAATTCTACATTTAAAGGGCCGTATATAATCCAGTCAAGTTTGCGAGCTCGGTCGCGATTAGCTGTGTTAACACTAATGTCTGTTGTCGCTGTAGGACATTCAGTTTCTTTCGCAGTTTCTCTTAGTTTTCTTTTTCTACGATGTCTTTTTTCGCGAAGCATTCTTAATTTTGACTCACTTTTAGTATTAGCATGAATTCCCCACTTTTGCCCCTTGCCTTTACCTGATGGAACTTTACCGGTCTTTAGGTCAAATTTTGTACCGCACTTTACACACTTTTTTCCTGACCAGAGGGCATTAATATCTTCTTTAGAATCATGAACATGACCACAGCTTGGGCAAACATATTTTTTGCCGTGATCTTTCTCAAGTTTTTCCTTTTCTTCATGAAGGAAAGACTCAATAATCATTTTAAGTTTACGTCGTGTAACTTTCATATTTTAAGCTTACCTTGAAAACATATCTGGTCCAAAATTACCTGCAGTTTCATAAGGATCATAATCAAAATCATCAGGGCCATCGTAACTATCATCCTCTTCGAACACAGGATAAAAGTACGTGCCTGTATTACTACTGTTTCCTTGCATTGCATCGATAAATTCCTGCGAAGCTTCATATATTTCGTTGGCTTCAAGTCTAGATGCTGGATGATTTACGATAGCCATAACGTCAGCTTCTATTTTTCGATATTGCTCTTCAGATAGCTCATCAGCACTGTCAGCACCGTAATCAGAAAATTCAATATCGCCGTACATACCTGTCGGTGAGCCTCTGAAAAGAGGATGAGAAGGATCATAAAAAGCCATTTCAATTGATAATCCTGTCTGTCTAGTCTCATCATCGCCATCATAATAATAATCATCGATATCTGATTGGCTTGTTCCCGGAGGTAAGTTGGACTCGTTAATCGATTCTTTTATCAATCTTCTCAGGTATTTTTTTGATATTTTCATTTCTTCCTCATTTTTTTTGTTTTAAGCTTACTGGCTTCTTTTCTCTGTTTAGCATAATCATACGCAAGCTTTAAGCGTTTTTTCGTTGCAGGATCTTTTGCATTTTTGTAAGCAACACGAACGCGCTGATGTATGAGATTAATTATCTGCGACTGCCGCTTATGTTCTTTACTCTTAAAGCTTTTTTTTGATAAAGTGTCCTGTATATCAGACTTAGTTCGAAACTTAACAGAGACAGTATCCTTGGGATTCTCATCGGTATATAATCGCCTAGTACTACCTTTTGGTTTTTTACCGGTGCCTTTTCTTGGTTCTTTGCGTTCTTTTAGTTTCTTACCTCTTTGAAATGAACGTATTTCTTCAGGAGTAGGTGTATTACGATAAGCATCTTGGAACTGTCGACTTCTAATGACTGGTCTATAAAGTACATCAGCACCCTGTCTTTGTGTGAGCATGTCATATATAGGCTTTATAGATTCAATACCTCTCTTTCGCCAAGAGCTAGTCGTGCCTAAATCTCCATCTGTCATTTCAACTTTTTCGAATGCTTCTTCTTCGGACATACCTTGACTAATAAACCAGTATATACCTTTACCGTCAAGGAATTCGGAGTAGCAATCATCATCCGGGTCGCTAGTTTTTTCAAAAAAGTCCATCTCGTCATTACCGGCTTTGGTGGTCTGCTTGTAGTATGCAGGATCTTGTAATGCTCTTTGAATTATGTAATTAATAATTGGTGTGTTACCACCTCGCAAATCTGTTGTTATACCTCGTCCTTTTCCTCCGTCTAACGTGCTAGCATAGTAGAATATCAGATCAAGTAAAAGTTCACCAATCCCTAAATTCTGATAATCTGGCGAGGTATAAATAGTACTAACTGACATTGTCTCAGGAATACATGGTTCACCTGGGTTTACAGAAAGAGCTACTATCTCTGCAGATGCGATCATGTAATCATCGTATTGCAAATCTAATGCAAACCCGCGCGGCATATCTTCAGTAACAACTAACGACAACCCAGGTAATTGTGATATGAGTTGTTCATATTTGGACTCTAAAAGAATTGATTCTTTTATCTTTTCACAATTTGCAACGCGATTTCCACTCTTTCCGATTTTTGTTTTTTGTCCGGTTTGAGCACCTGGCCTGTGACCATCCCAACAAGGATTGTCATCCTCACGCATCGATTTACTAATTTCAATAGCTGCCAAATGCTTCTTTGCTGCTTTCTTAGTCTTGCACTTTTTAGATAATGCTTTACGACGCTTCTTGCCACGCTTTGGTTTCTTCGGGTATACTTTATAACAACCCGGTTTCACCTGTCGTATCTCCTCCTGTATTAACATTTGGAGCTGGCGTCGAGTAATTTTCATTAATGATCGTGTTGACCAGACATGATTTCTTGGCAGCATTCCATAATTACTTGCTTTGTGATTGGGCATTCGCAACATTCAACCAAACACATAATTGCAGCACAGCAATCTTCGCGCGATACACAACTTTTAGCTGATTTCATCACAGAATGACCGTGACTAGCTTCATGGCCGTGATCAACAGTGTGCACCATTCCCATTGGCTTCATCCCGCCGTGGCCCATATCAGCCATTCCCATCATTTTAAACTCTTTTAAAATTAATTTTCTGATTTTATCTCTATTAATTGATGACATAGTTCTACTCCTTTATTATAGACACTACTAATTATCTTATTTATTTTGTATTTTCTCAAGAAACATTGAACATCATACCTTACAAACTCATAAGTTAACCAAATGCTAATCAGAATGATCAACACCATCGCTAACAGCGACATTCTCTGGGGTTTCTTGTCCGGCACCGAATATACTCGTCTTTGGTAAATATGCTTGTGATAAAATCATTAACGTTGCAAATATGATACTAACAACGTTTCTAATAGTAAATAACGATTCACCAAGAAAATAGTAGGCACAAATTGAAAAAACTACAATATTTACGCCATAAGCGATAAATTTAACTGACCACACAGCTTGCAACCACTCGTAAGTGATACTCCAGTATGTCATGCTAAAAAAGAAAATCATTGGAGAAATACATAGTGCACTTATCCAAATGTTATCTTTCCACCAGTCATTGAAGATTGGACCGTTTAATTGCAACCACGCTAATAGATGTCCTGCGACTAAACAAAACAAAGCAAAAACTAACTTCATATCGATCTCCGAGAGATGTGTATAAGTAGGTCAATTACAGCTCAAAGGTCTCACTAGTTTTGCTTTGTTACAAAATAAAAAAGGCACCGAAATGGTGCCTTTAGTTATAGAGGATGTAGATATTATCTAGCTGCGGTATGAAAATTACATTCAGCAATTTCTTTGACAAAACCGTAAACATAATATCTATTACCGTCTGTAAAGATATCAACTCTGTCTCCTGCTGATGCATTGGCAGAGAATGTTACAAAATCGTCTCCGGAGACCAAATAATCTCCAGCCCCGCCGTCTAGTTCATGAAGTTGACCGACGTTTGCTGTTCCAGCGCCCAAGTCAATATTAACTTTTGCATCCATTGCTTGTGCGTTTCCTGTCTCATTCTCCGTGAGCACAAATCGACAATACCAACCTTTTAAAGAAGGGGCTAGCGCAGGTAGAGTAATTAATGTTGCTGCTGTTGGATCGACAAAAAATATTTTACCAGTATCAGTTGACGCCAACGCTGTAGTAGCAGTAATTGCTTCAGTTTTTGCTAATTGACCGAACAAAACACCCTGACCTGATAAATTTACTTCACCAGTTCCGCTTTCTTGAAATAATCCTTTCGAACTTGTATACGTTACTTTTGGCATGTTAATCTCCTATTATCCAGCTGCTGTGTTGAATACAGCCTCTGTAGCATCCTTTACTAGACCGTAAATGTGCCATCTAGATCCGTCTGAAAATATATCGACTCTGTCACCAGGTGAAGCATTAGCTGAGAAATTAATAAAGTCATCATTGGCTACTGCGTAATCGCCGGCGGCCCCATCGACTTCGTGTATTTGTCCGATATTGGCTAGGTTAGCGCCTGAACCTAAGTCAATATTAACTTTTTGTCCCATACCTTGATCAGATCCAGCTGCGTCTTCTGTAAGAATTATTGTGATAGTCCATCCTGTATTTGCCACGCTTGGTAATGTAAGTAGTGTGGTCCCAGCTGGATTAACTAAAACAATTTTTCCTGAGTCTGTATCGCGCAACACTGTTGTGGCTGTGACAGTCTTGATTTTTAAAAGCTGACCGAACAATGCTCCTTGTCCGGACAGATTAACGTCCGCTGTACCTGTTTCTTGAAACAATCCTTTCGAATTTGTATATGTTACCTTTGGCATAATTTCCTCCTTAATTTTGAGATACTTGTCCACAAGATTCCGACACGACGGTGGGGTCGCCTTTATGCTGTGTGCCGGGCCTGCTTATATATATTATTTAATTCCTGCTTTTGCTGCTTTTTGGTTAAAATTAGATTTTAAAAACTGCACAATCGCATCTACTCGTGGGTCTGCACCACCTGCAGGTTTCTTTGCAAGCTCTTTTCTAAGCGCAGCAATCTCTTTTCTGAGTGCTGCAACATCTTTTTCACATTTTGCGCAACATTCTTCTGCTGCTGTCTT
>MDTC01228933.1_pt1 | contig 28920 bp, 39 predicted proteins | sample 811181 | NCBI WGS metagenome assembly MDTC01 (sample SAMN05326644, study PRJNA326480) | marine metagenome | isolation source: seawater | place: Pacific Ocean: North | collected 2011 | reverse complement strand
TTAAATTCTTCTACTTCTTGCTTGATTTCCACTAATTCCATGCACCGGTTTATAACAAGCGCAATTTTAAATCATAGACCGTCTAGAAGACCGGGTTACAATTCATCAATGTCTATGAGGTGTTTAAGGTTTACTTAAATACGATGAGGTGAACTATGAGTGAAATCTTTAATTACATTGATTATATTGGGACATTTGTTTTTGCAATTACCGGAGCTTCTATTGCGGGAAAGTCTAAGTTTGATTTTTTTGGAATGCTTTTCCTCGCTTTCTTGACCGCTGTCGGAGGCGGAACTGTCAGGGACTTAATTATTGGACAAGCTGTTTTTTGGACTAATAATCCAATTTATTTGTATCTAATATTTATCGCTACTTTATCAACACTTTTTCTAATCAAGTTCTATGATAAAAATACTACCTTATTGATGATTTTTGATACTTTGGGAGTAGGAACATTTGTTATAATTGGAACCCATAAAGCTTTAATCCATAATTTCAATGCTGAAACGGCATTGATAATGGGAACCATCAGTGCTGTTCTCGGTGGAATACTCCGTTCAGCATTTAGCAAGGAACATTCTATTCTCGCCAACAAAGAACTTTATGCTACTGTGGCAGCAGTAGCTTCTTTAATATTTATTGCTCTCACAAAAGCCAAAATAGAACCCAATATTTGTGCTCTAATTGTGATTTTAGCAACTTTCTTAATTCGATACTTTTCATTGAGATATAAGATTCAATTGCCATCTTTCAATGATTAATAAATAATTTTTATTAACGAGCATTTTTTGTTAATTTATGTGTAAAGCTTTCAAGCGATGATAACCCTTTCTGAACCTTAATGATCGCCTCTTTTTTAATGATCTTGCTCGATAGGTTTAAAATCGTTGTTCCTGAAACCACTGTAAATAATATCGCAAGAAATATCTCAATTATCGCACGCATGCTATGCCTCCTGATTTTGGTTGCGGTTGATGATGTCTCCAACCGTTGTTTTATTCCATTTTCCACCAAGCTTTGATGGAACCTTTTTTTCATTTAAGTAATTTGCAATAGACCTGAGCGAGAGTCCCTTGTTGCGAAGAGTTATAATCCTCTTAATAACTTTCTGTTCTTCTTTATGTGGGACGCGTTTGCCACCAACGAGTTTTTCCCCAAATTTGAGATTTGGTGCTTTTTTAGTCTCTTTAGATAAGTCTAGGATTCTCAAGGCATCACTAATGCTAGTCCTAGACCAACCAGATACTTCAGCGATTTGATAGCTGGATAAATCCATCTCAATATAGAGCTTCCTTAAAAGTTCTTCATTTTGAATTGGCGTTGAAAGGTAGTGAAAAGCCAGTATAATAAGGCTTGAGTAATTATTATCAACGGATGAAGACTGGTGCGCGTGGCATCTTCCTTCGTCCACCAAATGCTTTGACTGAGGGGCTAACAATTGAATCTGGTTGCAGCGGCCCAGAGTTAGGCATTGGCATGCTATCAGGTATTTTGGTGTGTCTTTACCTTCGCTTCTTTTCGTCCGTCTCGAATAGTTAGTATTAATAAAATACCTACACCTGAACAGATTGCCACATCAGCCATATTAAAAGCTGGATAGTGCCATTGACTATCAAAATGAAAATCTAGAAAATCTATAACGAACCCAAGTCTAATTCGGTCAAGTAAATTTCCAAGTGCTCCACCGGCAATTAATGAAAATGAAATTATACTAAGTAAATCATTTTCCTTGGTTTCTCTTAGTGACAAAAAAATTACGACAAAAGCCACCATAGGAAGTAATATAAGAAGTGGGCTCCTAATTAGTGGATCTAAACCTGATAGGAAGCCAAAGGCGATTCCGTAGTTTTGAATAAATGTCAGATTAAAATAACTGGGAATAACATCAACTGACTCTCCTATAGAAAATGACCAAGAGATATAAGCTTTAGTTACTTGGTCGAGTACTGCTGCCAATATTAAAATTACAAAGAATATTTTATACTTCACTGATTCTGAGACTCCTTTGAAATCTTTAAAATTCTAATAGCTCCATTGAAAACAATGATTGATATGATGACACCGATAACTAAATCAGGATACCTTGACCCGGTGAAGGCAACTAGGGTACCAGCAATAATAACTCCGATATTAGCAATGACATCATTTGCAGAAAAAATCCAACTGGCTTTCATGTGAACGCCGCCGTCTTTATGTTTGTGGATGAGCACAAGGCATGTCAGGTTGGCAACAAGGGCAAGAAAAGATATGCCAATCATGTAAGTAGACATTGGCTCACTCCCATAAAAATATCGTCGAGCCACCTCAAATAAGCATCCAAGAGCTAACGCCATTTGAAAATACCCACTAGCTGCTGCAGCTTTGTTTTTAATTGAGCTAGCTTTCCCCACAGCATAGAGACTTACGCCATAGACAAGAGAATCGGCTAGCATGTCAATAGAGTCAGCGATGAGGCCCGTGGACTCTGATAAAAAACCAAAGACTATTTCAAAAAGAAACATTCCAAAGTTAATGAACAATAATATTTTTAAGGTACCAGCCTCAACAGAGGTTTCTCTTTTTTCGATTTCATTTTCAGATATGGCAATTGTTTCGAGTGCTTCGCCTTTTAAGCTAACTCTTTCAAGGGAGGCAAGAATATCTTTAATTGGGATCATATGGTAAAATATAACTTCCCTTTTACCTAGATCAAAATTAATTTGTTTCACGCCACTATTCGCCTCAAATAAACCCTCAATTTGTTTTATTTCTGAAGGGCAATCCATTTTTTTAATATGTACAATAGATTTAAACATTGGTGCTCCGTTCGGTGGGGCGATCCCATATAGGGTTTTTACGTAGTACGAAATATATAAAAATCACTAATAAAACAAGAAGTTGACCAAATAAAACTTCCAGCGTCGAATTAAACCCTAGTGCATCTATTCTCGGTAGATTTAACTGGGTCGTTTGTAATAGACCTACTTTTTGGAATGCACCTAATGATTTTCCAAATATGATCATCGACAAGATGAGAATGAGAGCAGTTGAAAATTTAAACAATGGGTCTAGTCTTAAATTCATTGAGTACTTAATAGCTCCATAAATTAATGTGGCAGAAAGGCCCATGGCCACTAATGCGCCAAGGCTGATATCCATAGTGGAGTGCCCATCTAAGACCATGATTTTCATAAAAAGTAGTGTTTCAAATATCTCACGAAATACGGAGGCAAATGCAATTAAGAAAAGAGTTACGGTTTTCCCATTGATAATCGAGTCATTTACGACGTCTTTAATGCTTTGTTTCCACTTTTCAATATTTGAATGTCTATGGAACCAGATTCCTACATACAACAAAACTGCAGCAGCAATTAGGCTCACGTATGCTTCTAGAGATTCGACGAATCTACCACTGATTGTAAAAAGTGCTTCTGATACAAAGTATAAAACAAGTCCAAAGAAGAGGGCGCTCACCCAGCCAGCATGAACATAGCGCTTTAATTTTCGGCCCTCAAATCGATTTAGCACACTAAACAATAGTAATAAGACAAGGCCAGCTTCTAGGGCCTCTCGTAGAACTATGCCAAAAGACATAAATACTGTACCGTATCTCGTGGTTTCTTTAGTCACAATAGTTCTGGCTTGGGAAAGATGGCCCTCTATTTTGTTGAGTTGAGCTTGGACGCTATATTCAGATGAGTTTTGATTTTTTAATAAGCCTCGGTAGGTGTTCATATCCTTTTCAATGTCGACAACAAGCTTTTGATTATTCGACTTTAAAATTCCTTCTATTGGTTCTATTCCGCTTAAATAGGCTTCAAGGGCAAGATTATTAGCTTCAATATTCTTTTGATCTTTAAATAAGTTAAAGCTCTCGGAGAGCTTAGTTTCAGCAATTTTTAGATATTTCTCGGCTGTTTTTTGTTGCGAAGGAGGGAGGCTAGTATTGTTCCGGATGCTGGCAAGAAAAGCCACTTCATTGTCATTAGAGACTTTATATTTTTTTATTAAATCAATGTCAGTTAGAGAAGCTATATCAGTCATTGGTACTGAACTAGGCTTTTTTGGGCCATTGTATTCGCTATACCTAAATGTTGATATATAGAAGGCCAGTGACCATCTGTCATCTTCAGATAAAAAATTGTAGCCTGCCATACCGGTACCATCGACGCCTAATGAAATTGTATTATAGGCTTGAAATGGCGAAATACCTCTCATCCTATCAAGGTCTCTAAAGTTGGTTGGTTTGGGAGAAAGACCTTTGCCGGCAAGCCCATCACCTTTACCTTGAGCGCCATGGCATTGAACGCAACTTGTTTTGTATAGTTTTGCTGCTTTGGCAAAATCAGGGAGATTTTTAGGTTCTGTTACAATATTAAAAGTTTTTATGATTTGAAATTTAATCGTATCTGCAAGTTTAGAGACTTTTATCACTTTTTCTTTTGCTTTAATGCTTCTATCTAGGTCATGAATAATGTCCAGGAGGGGAGAAGGGTAGTTTTTACGTTCAGCGATTTGCTTAACTTCAGTAACAAACTCTATTTGTTCATCGAATTCGTCCTGGCTAATTATTTTTCCATTTTTTACAGCTTCGCCGTAATCTTGAGAAAGGTAGCTGAGTAGATGTACCGCAAGTTCATTAGACTCAGTTTTTGCAAAAGTTAGTTGAGGCACTAGGGCGAGGGTAAGAATATATAGTAAGAATTTATTTATCATTCTTGATAGTCTCCATTTGATGAATATTCTCGCAAAGTCCACAGCCAATTTCAGGGTCACATTGCAAAAAATAGTGTTGGAATTCTTTTAAAAAATTATAAACGACTTTTCTATCGGATCTCAGGAATTGAACAAATTTTAGCAGGGCTTCTCCAGTTTCGTCAGACAAAAGGTGTTCGATTTTGCAACTATCCAGCGTGGCTGTACTGAGGTCTAAACCCAAGACTTCTGAGAAAAAAACAATCATCGTTTGCCGCTTATTGGCAACCTTTTCAATAGTATTTATACCTTTTTTGGTGAGTATAATAAAATTACTCTCTGAGACTCGTATAAATTTTTTTTCTATCAGCTTTTTCAATTGTAAAGATACAGCGTTTCGACTGACGTTAAGTTCTTTGGACAGCTCTACTGCACGCAAATTACTTTCTTTGCGTGTCATTGAATAAATTGAAAGTAAGTAATGTGCTTCTGAATGAGAAATTTCGTTATCCTCAAACTCTCTCCAGTATTTTTCATATTGTAAGTTCATGGGCCCCTCATATGAGATATTTATTATCGGAGGGGAGAATGTCATGGTTTATCTAGAGTTGTCAAGCATGCTTGACAGAAGGGGCGGCATTTGAGATGCAATGGGCTTTAGAGCTTATCAAATGACAAGTGACATTTTCGTCTTAGACCAGCTTCTCCCAGGTCTTCACAAGCTGCTATAAAGCTACTTAAGACTTTGTCCATTTTCTTCAGAGCCTTCATTTTTAGTTTTATCTCATCTCTCTTCTTAGCGGCAATATCACGGCCGATTCTGCAGGTAGCACTTTTTTGCTTTAGTTGTACAAGTTCTTTGATTTCTTTCAGGGTGAATCCAGCTCCTTTGGCGGTTTTAATAAATTGAATGCGGTTTAATGTATCTTCAGGGTAAATTCGATAACCGGAGTCAGTTCTATTTATTTTGGGTAATAAGCCCTTTGTCTCATAGAATCTAAGGGTTTCACGGTCGATATTTGCTTTTTCAAGTATGTCTTTTGTTCTCAATATTAACCTTTATAAGAAAATGTTAAAATTGCTTGAGTTGGTACTATACTACATAGTTTATACTAGTTTGTAGATATGGTAAAGGAGGGAACCGTGGAGCAGATTAAAAATCTTGAAAATAAATCAAAATGGTTCGTTGGCGGGGGAGTCTTTGCGGCACTAGCTGCCTCTATTTGTTGTATCGGTCCCTTGCTGCTAACTGTTTTAGGGGTGTCAGGGGCTGCTGTTTTATCAAAATTTGAGGTTTTAAGGTTTCCGATGATAGGTCTTGTTATTCTATTGTTTGGTATTGCTGGCTATTCGCTTTTTAGAAAGCGTGAAGCTTGTGAGCCAGGGTCGATTTGCGCTGATCCTGTAAAGTATAGGAAGATGGTCATAACTTATTGGATAGGTCTTGGCCTAGCTATTATTGGAATCACTTCACCTAACTGGATTGTATGGTTTTTTTAAAGGAGAGTATATGCGTCACACTTCATTCTTATTGACGATAATATTTATTAGTTTTTTTGCAAATGCGGAGTCTAAGAAAGAGACGGTTTGTTTTGCTGTTGAGGGCATGACTTGCGCATCTTGTACTCTAACTTTAAAGGCAGCAGTCAATAAGCTCGATGGTATCGCAAAAGTAGAAGCTTCAGTAGAGGGGAAAAATGCGACGGTTGTGTTCGATACATCAAAAACAAATAAAGAAGCTATTGGTAAAAAAATTAATTCTGTCGGTTATGTTTCGAAACCAAAACAATGTTCTTAATTGGAGGATAATATGGATTTAAAAAAAGTAGACCCTGCATTCGATGTATTAAAAGACTTTGCTAAGGCGACCTTAGGTTCGCCTAAAGATATACAGGCCATGCGTGAAAAAAATATTTATAAAGATGGCGCATTGCCCTCAAAAATAAAGGTAATTTTCTCTCTTCTTTGGTCGATTAGTGAAAAATGTGAGCCTTGTATTAAATATTACGCTCAGAAAGCAAAAGAGTTTGGCGTGACAGAGCCTGAATTGGGGGAGGCCCTTGCAGTAGCATCAACTATGGGTGGTTGCGTGGGAGAAATGTGGGCGCTTAAAGCCTTTAAAGCTTTTCATGATGAGATTGATAGTAGTAGTGAAGCCTGCTGTAGCTAATTAGTTAAGTATAGATAGATTATAATTATCTAATATTGCTAGCCACCTGAGGTTCAGGTCAGTATGCCAAATATCAATAAGAGGTGGAAGCTAGAAAATTACGTCCTATGCTCACGCCATTTAAAAACTATTAAAATTTAACCCGAATCCCTAGGCCATAATAATCGTCAATATCGTCGCGCTTTATGTATCTTGCTCCAATAGACACCCTACGATTAACGCTATAGTTTAACCCAAAACCATACTCAGTTTCATCATCTTCGTTATTTTCATTTACAAAACGGTGCTTGGCTTCAGCATCAATATAGATGCGTTTTGTTATTTGTACAGTTTTCTCTATTTTGAAAACCATGTCACCATCAGTATTCATGTATCCTATAACTTCGAAATTAAGAGGGATGACATACGAAATACCAGCAATTGGTGAGAAATTCTCGTCTTCGTATTCTAATCCACCAAAAGCATTAAAATATCTGTTAAAATAATGACGGACATAAATTTCATTTTCTATTTTTTCACGTTCATAATCAGTAATTTCACCTTCTATGGCTACTTCATAGCGGCCACCATTAAACTTGATTTCCCATGTAGCACCGTTAGTAAAAGCTCCAACTTCAGCTGAAGGGTATAACTTTGAGTCCATTTTTTTGAAGGCATCAACAGGTGTCTGTGCTGTTTCTATTGGTTCACTAGGGCGCTTAAAATTTGTATATTGAACCACGCGAGCCATCCCAGCTTTCATGTGGTAGAGGTTGTGACAGTGGAAAAACCACTCACCCGGCTCATTAGCAAGAAACTCTATGACAACGGGTTTACAACTCATTGGCATATCTGGCATGCAGGGGGGGACATCAACGGTATGCTTTAGTGGCGCAAAATCTCCTTGGCCGTTGAGTATGCGAAAAAAATGTCCATGAAGGTGCATCGGGTGGTGCATCATAGTTTTGTTATTTAAGATAAAGCGAATTACGCTACCTTCTTCGATTTTAATATAGGTATCTTCAGAGAGAAGCTTTCCGTTCAGAGTCCAGACATATCTTTCCATGTCTCCTGCAAGCTCTATTTCAAACTCCATCACTGGCTTATCTTCTGAAAAGCTGGTTTTATTTTTTGCCTTTAACTGAGAGTACTTTAGCGGCATTGGCATATTCATGTCACCCATGACTGAGTTCATGTCATCCATAGAGTGCCCGTCGTGTCCGCCATCGTGTCCACCGTCAGCATCGCCTTCGCCATGATTCATTCCCATTTTGTAAATGCTAGGCTTCATTTTCATTGGAGCCATTTCAGTATGGTGCCCCTTACCTAAAACTACGGATGCGAAGCCTGTTACATCTTGTGGGGTTGCCCTGAACTCATACGCCACATTATTTTCAGGAACAGTAAACAGAATGTCGTAGGTTTCAGCCATACCCATCAAGAGTTCTTTTGTCATCACAGGTTGAACGTCCATTCCATCAGCTGAAATAGCCATAAAGTGCTGTTTACCTAAATTCACATGAAAGTAACTAGAGGCTCCAGCGTTAATGATTCGTAAACGTACTTTATCGCCTTTTTTGAGATCCGGAAGAATGTTACTTTTGTTTTTGCCATTAACCATTAATAAGAAACGTATCGTAACCGATGTCGCCAAAGTCCATGCCGTCCATGCGGTTCCACTGGTTGCGAAGGTAATCCTTTAGTGCTCCCTCCTTCATGGCATCAACGTAATTAGGAACTGTATTTTTTTTCCAAGCATAATAGTCACCATCTTTTTTGATATTGGCCATTACTTGCTTCGGGTGCTCATCGATCCAATCGCTTAATACTAAAACAACGTCATGGTCAACGGGCATTGACCCTGCTTTGGGCTCAATAACTATTGAACCGTAGACTCCTCGTTGTTCTTGGAGGTTTGTGTGTGAATGATACCAATAAGTTCCGCTATGACGAATGGGAAAGCGAAAAGTGTGGATGGTTCCAGGCTTAATAGAGGGCGTATTAAGACCTGGTACGCCATCCATATTCCAAGGCACAAGAAGCCCATGCCAGTGAACTGAGGTATCTTCATTAGTAGAGTTTTTTACGCGAATTACTGCCATGTCGCCTTCCTTAAACCGAAGGGTAGGGCCGGGTATGCCGCCTTCTCCAGTAAGAATATTGTAAGTGGAGAGAGCGAAATCAATAGGATTCCCGGTGAAATTGACAGTCTCCTGCCTTATTTCTAAATCGTATTCTTGGGTTTTTGCAAAGGATGAGTACGGGGTGAGTAGCGAGGTTAAAAGTAAAAGCAAACCATATTTATAACTATTCATTAGAAGCCCCCGGATAGAGATTTGAGATTTTGCTCAATATACTTGCATGGCTAAAAATTTTCAATGGGAGTGAAATGATTATATACCCCTATACCGTATTTTACAGAGAGCGAATTTTAGTATGAAATTATTAAGGCTTAGAAGACTTACTTGGAAGAGGCCTTCAGTAATGAAAGGATTTCCTTCAAAACTTTTTCTCTCTTTCTTTTGTCGGGTGCTTTAACAGCAGCGGCAACACATTCTTCCATGTGGTGTTCAACGATGCTTAATTCAACGGACTTTATTGCTGATTTTATAGCCTTAATTTGGGTAATGATATCAATGCAGTAGCGTTCTTCTTCAATCATTTTTGAGAGCCCGCGGACCTGGCCCTCTATTCGACTCAACCTATTGAGTTGCGATTTATGACAAGCACCCTTTTTCAACCTTAATACCCCCAAATCTGAGTCAAGAGCAGTATATCTTAAAAATAATAGGGGGTATAGTATTGTGTAAAAAAAATAACACAATATATACAGGGAGATAGGCCTTAAACGCCTCAAATATAACAAGGGGTATGCCTAAGAGCAGAGAGCCTATTAAATATTGAGTGCTGTCACTCTAAGCACTGCCGCGGAATTGGTGAAAACCTATTGAGTTCAATATACACCCTAAATAGCTGTATTTTCAGTGATAGAACTGTTTTCCGTAGAAAATTAAATTTGAGGGGATAATAAATGTTAAGTTAGCTTAATAGATCTTAAAAACTACTTGCATACCCCATAGGGGTATAATAGCCTTTAGGTGAACAAAAGCTAATTAGGTGGTCTGTATGAGTAAAGATTTGCACGAGGAAAGTAAGTGCTGCCATGTTAAAAGTGAGTCTAAACGCCATGGTGAGCATTGCCACCATGAGAATTCTCAATCAAATTCGACCTTAGACGCCAATATACCCCCCGCTGGTATGCCTGGAGCGATTTACACTTGTCCAATGCATCCTGAAATAAGGCAAAATAAGCCTGGCAGTTGTCCCAAATGTGGAATGGCGCTAGAGCCTTTGATTTCGGATAATTCAGAAAATCATGAGTTGAAAGACATGACACGACGTTTTTGGCTAGCAACCGTATTTACCGTTCCATTAGTTATTATTTCGATGGGTGATCTGTTGCCGGGAAAACCAATCTCCTCAATGCTTTCTCCAGGACTAAGATTGGGTCTTGAGCTGATTCTTGCTTTGCCAGTATGTTTATGGTCAGCATGGCCATTTTATGTGAGAGGAATAGACTCCGTAAAGAGGCGAGCTTTGAATATGTTTACTCTAATAGGTTTAGGCGTAAGCGTTGCATTTATATATAGTCTTATAGCGACGATCTTCCCCAATATTTTCCCAGCATCTTTTCGGGATAGTAGTGGCCATGTAGCAGTTTATTTTGAAGCAGCTGGAGTAATTGTAACTTTAATTTTGCTGGGGCAAGTGCTTGAACTGCGGGCGAGGTCGCAAACGAGTGAAGCTATTAAGAAATTACTGGACTTAGCGGCTAAAACGGCAAGAAAGATTAACCCTGACGGAACGGAAGAGGATATTTCTCTCGATTTAGTCGTTATTGGTGACCAACTGAGGGTGCGACCTGGCGAAAAAATTCCTGTTGATGGGGTGGTTCTTGAAGGGAGGAGCTCTGTTGACGAATCTATGATTACGGGGGAGCCGATTCCTGTTGAGAAAATTATTGGAGAAAAAGTAGTAGGAGCTACAGTAAATGGCACGGGCTCACTGGTTATGCGAGCCGAGAAAGTCGGGGCAGAAACATTACTTTCAAGAATAGTTCATATGGTTGCAGAAGCTCAGCGTAGTAAGGCGCCGATTCAGAAGATGGCAGATTTAGTTTCAGGTTATTTCGTGCCAATAGTAATAGTCGTCTCTTTAATTACTTTTGTTGTGTGGAGTATTTGGGGGCCAGATCCAAAAATGGCCTATGCTCTTATCAATGCAGTTGCAGTTTTGATTATCGCTTGCCCTTGTGCTCTAGGTCTAGCAACTCCAATGTCAATTATGGTTGCTACCGGAAAAGCTGCTGGATTAGGTGTGCTGTTTAAGAATGCAGAGGCAATAGAGGTATTACGTAGTGTAACAACGCTGGTGGTTGATAAGACTGGGACACTAACAGAGGGTAAACCTAAGCTGGTGTCAGTAAAGACTTTTGAGGGGATCGGGGAGGATGCTTTTCTTAAAATGGTTTCATCAATAGAGAAAAGTAGTGAACACCCCTTGGCTGAAGCAATAGTAAATGGCGCTAAAGATAAAAATATTGAACCCGAAGATGTAACCGACTTTCAGTCTGTTACAGGAAAAGGCGTAAAAGGAAGTGTGGGAGCTACGTTAGTTTCACTCGGAAACCGCGCTATGATGGACGATCTGGGACTTAGTTTCGGTGCATTAGCAGATGAGGCAGAAAAATTACGTGAAGAGGGGCAGACAGTCATGTTTGCTGCAATTGATAATAAACCAGCTGGTATTATTGGAGTAGCTGACCCTATAAAAGAAACTACGCCTGAGGCAATTAGAGCTCTTCATAAAGAGGGCTTAAGAGTTGTCATGTTAACAGGTGACAGTCTAACTACAGCTAAAGCTGTTGCAAATAAATTAGATATAGATGACGTAATAGCTGAAGTATTACCTGAGCAAAAAGTTGAAGCGGTGAAGCAGCTTCAACAAAAGGGAGAAATTGTCGCAATGGCTGGAGATGGTATCAACGATGCTCCTGCCTTAGCGAAGGCACAGGTAGGTATAGCAATGGGTACGGGTACAGATGTGGCCATGGAAAGTGCTGGAGTAACACTAGTTAAAGGCGACTTGGGCGGGATCGTTAAGGCTCGTAAAATTAGTAAATTAACGATGAGAAATATAAAACAAAATTTATTTTTTGCTTTTGTTTACAATGTCGCCGGAGTTCCAGTGGCAGCAGGTATATTGTATCCATTTTTTGGAATTTTATTAAGTCCAATGCTTGCTGCCGCCGCAATGAGTTTTAGCTCGGTTTCTGTAATTGGCAACGCACTTAGGCTTAAGAGATCAACCGTATAAGAGGAAGAAAATGAACCATTCATCGCACAAGCATAATAAGTCAAAGCCATTTTGGAAAAATCCGTTAGTTATAATCTGTTTATTAGCTGTTGGATATTGGCTTTATACATATCATTACGAACACGCGCTCGGGTTTTTGCCATACGCGATTTTGTTGATTTGCCCGCTAATGCATATATTTGGGCACGGGCACGGGCATGGCGCTGGACATAATCATAGTCCTGAAAAGGAGGAAAAGTAATGCATAGTACAGATGGTAATTCTTATGGATTATGGCTTTTGGTAATACTAAACTCGGCAATTTTTATAATTTTTGCATTTAGTTTCACAAAACCAAAAAGTAAAACAGATTGGCGTTCTCTAGGCGGATTCTCTGCATTTATTTTAGCTCTATTTACTGAAATGTATGGGTTCCCTTTAACTCTCTATTTTTTGTCAGGCTGGTTAGCTGAAAAATTTCCAGCTCTGGACATTTTTTCTCACAACAATGGGCATATCTGGGCCACTTTATTGGACACTAAAATTGATCCACACTTTCACCCCATACATATAGCCTCAAATATATTTATTGTAGTTGGCTTCATCATGCTCTCTTCTGCCTGGAAAGTCTTACATAAGGCGCAGCAAACAGGAACTATAGCAACGACTGGCTTGTATGAAAAGATAAGGCACCCTCAGTATGTTGGCTTTGTTTTAATAATGTTTGGCTTTTTGTTGATGTGGCCAACTATTCTAACAATCGTGATGTTTCCGGTTTTACTCTTTATGTACTACAGGCTGGGAAAAAGTGAAGAAAAAGATTCAATCGAGTCTTTTGGGCAGGAATATATTAATTATATGAAGAAAACCCCTGCGTATATCCCTAAATGGGAAGCTTTATTTATGCAAAAAAAGGAGGTGTAAATATGCATGAACCTCATTGGCATGAAGGTCTTTTGCCTCATTGGCATATTAGTACATGGTTTTTTTGGGGAGCAGTTATTGTAGGTATTATTTGGTTATTGAGGCGCCAAAAGATTAAAAAAAGAAAAGGAGATTAGTGATGGTTTTTTTAGGAGATATTGCATTTTATATGGCAGTTTTGGTATTCGCTACAGGTGTATTTATGGTTCATCATGCAAATCATCATGATGGAGAGAGACCTTGTAGATTATTAAAAGTAGGTGGTTACATAGTTATAGTGGCCTCTATTTTAGGAGCACTGTGCACTGGATTTTATTGGCTCAAATATTACGGTGACGGCGTATATGACCGACCAAATTTCCATCATACGTCGAAAAATACGTCCATGAATATGGATGGTCAAATGCATAGATGCATGGGGATGATGAGTGGTAAAACAATGGGGCCGAGTGAAATGCAGAATATGAAATCATGTATGCAAAATGGAAATACAAATAATTAGTTAAAACACTTTTAAACAGGAGGAAAAAATGAAAAAAATATTTATTATATCAATCATATCTTTAATGATGGCGGGCTGCTCAAGCTCAATGAAAAGAGGAACTGTTGCGATGAAGATGTCGAATGACAGAGCTCATGTTTGTTTGGGAGACTCATCAGTTAAAAGTGGAGACAGAGTCGCATTCTATAAGAATAATTGTAAGCGTTTTGGATCGTCAAGAGAAGGCGTTGACGTTATTTGTAGTTTAAAGAAGTTAGGAGAAGGAACGGTTTCAAAGATACTAAATAGTCATTACTCAGAAGTAGAGACTGACGGAAGCTTCAAATTTAAAGAAGGCACTTTGGTGCAAAAAGTAACTAAATAGGATTCCACTTTAGGAGGGAATATGAAGAAAGCAACATATGCGATTATACTATCTATAATTTTATCGGGTGGGCCATTGTTTGCCGCTCCCGATATGGGAAAGATGCAAGGTCATATGAAGACCATGCAAACTACAATGAAGAAAATGATGTCAGAAAAAGACCCTAAAAAGAAGCATGAACTTATGGAAAGACATATGCAAGAAATGCAGTCGCATATGATGATGATGAGTAAAATGATGAAACATATGGGTGCTGATAATAAATCTGGAATGAACATGAAAATGATGGGACAGATGGGTGATATGCATTCTATGATGGGCTCAATGATGGGGAAGATGAAAAACAATATGATGAATTGTCCTATGATGGGAGACATGCAGGGTCAAACGGGTAGTAGTGAGAAAAAAATGAGTGATGAAGAGCATAAAAAGCATCACTGAGGTTAGTTGAATATGAGAAGTGTATTGATTTTAGTTCTACTAGCTTTTTTAAATATTGCAGCAACTTGTTCGCATAAACATTCAGATCAAAATGGTCATATGCAAGAGCATAAGTCTGGGCATCATGATGGAATGCAAAAGAAATAACTTTTAGGAGTTCTAATGAAGCTAAAGTTTTTGGGTGCCACAGGAACAGTTACTGGTTCAAAATATCTAATTGAGCATGGAACTCAAAAGGTTTTGATTGATTGTGGTCTTTTTCAAGGAGGCAAAAGACTTCGAACTAGAAATTGGGAGAAACTACCAATTGATCCAGCAGATATAAATGCTGTGATACTGACTCATGCACACATTGACCATTCTGGTTATCTTCCTCGTTTAGTCAAAGAGGGTTTTAGGGGGAAGATTTATGCGACTCCCGCGACAAAAGATTTATGTAAAATTTTGCTTCCTGACTGTGGGTATTTAATGGAAGAGGAAGCTCGTTATGCTAATAAAAGAAAGTTTTCCAAGCACAGCCCCGCTCTTCCGCTGTTCACAATTGAAGAAGCAAAAGCTTCACTTGAATTGTTTTCTGAGGTTCCCTACGGTGAAAAGTGTGAGATAGGAAGCGGGCTTCGTTTTACATTTAGCAATGCTGGTCACATTCTAGGGTCAGCACATGTGAGTGTTTCTGATGGATCAAAAAATATAGTTTTTTCTGGCGACATAGGTAGATTGTCAGATGAAATGATGATGGCTCCTGATCCTCCTAAAAAGGCTGATTATTTAGTAATGGAGTCAACCTACGGAAATCGTACACACCCGCAAACTAAGCCGGAACAAGAGCTTTGTAAAATTATTAATACTACTATTAAAAGAGGTGGTACAATAATCATTCCGGCGTTTGCTGTGGGTAGGGCTCAATTGGTTTTGCATTATATTGCAAAATTACTTAAAGAAGGTGCGATTGAAAAGTTTCCGATTTATTTAAATAGCCCAATGGCAACAAATGTTACTGGTATCTATTGTAATCATAAATATAACCATAAACTTTCAAAATTAGAATGTCATGAAATGTGTGATATTGCAAAGTATGTTAGAACTCCAGAGGAATCAAAGTCACTTAATAAGGATGATCACCCAAAACTAATTATTTCTGCAAGCGGAATGGCAACCGGTGGCCGTGTAGTTCATCATCTTAAAGCTTTTATAACTGATCCAAAAAACACCATACTTTTTACAGGTTTTCAGGCGGGAGGCACCAGGGGTGAAAAAATAGTTAGTGGTGCGGAAACTGTTAAGATTCATGGCCAAGAATTTCCTATTCGAGCCGAAATTTATAACTTGAATCACCTATCTGCACACGCAGATCAGAGTGAATTATTATCCTGGGCGAGTTCTTTTACTTCAAGGCCAAAGAAAGTATTTATCACGCATGGTGAGGGTGAGGGCGCTACCGCACTAAAAGAAATTCTGGAAAAGGAATTAGATTATAACTGTATACTTCCCGATTACTTAGAGGAAATTGAATTATGATGTTTGAGCCTAAAATTGGACAGCCTCAATCATGCGAATTTCAATGTGATTGTTGTAGTGAACAACATGACGATTGTAATCTTGTAGTTTTAACGGGTGGTCCGGGTGCCGGTAAGACGGCGGTGCTTGAAGCCGCAAGGAAAGTTCTATGTACTCACGTGGCGCTATTGCCCGAAGCAGCTAGTATCGTATTTGGAGGCGGATTTTGGCGTCTAGATAGTAAGAGTGCAAAAACTGCTGCTCAGCGAGTAATTTTTCATACCCAGCGAGAAATGGAAAACTTGGTGGTTGGAGAAAAGAAATGGGGTGTGGGTCTTTGTGACCGAGGTACTCTTGATGGCTTGGCTTACTGGAGTGATACCGAAGAGTGTTTTTGGAAAGCATTTGGCACGGATAAAGATTTAGAATATTCAAAATATAAAGCTGTAATACATTTGAGGTCGCCAGGAGTAGATAAAGGATATAATTATCAAAATCCTATTAGGACAGAATCGGCGGAAGAAGCCGCTATAATTGATGAACGTATTCATAGCGTTTGGATGGATCACCCAAACTATTTTATGATTGGAAGCACGGACACATTTTTGGAAAAGGTTAATCAAGCATTTTTGCAAATAAAGAAGTTTATTCCCAAGTGCTGTACAGCTCATTTTGAATGACTGAGCTTGGAGCCATTTTCAAGCGTAGGTATTTTGCAAAGCAGGAGGTTTTGTGAGTAATAAAAAGGGTACTTCTCACATTGAGCAGTTAAATAGAATAAAGCGAATCGAAGGCCAAGTTCGAGGGATAAGTAAGATGGTGGAAGAAGAGCGATACTGCATTGATATTTTGAACCAGATTAAAGCAGTAATGTCCGCACTAAAGTCCGTGCAAGCTAATATAATTGACGCCCATTTAAGTGACTGTGTGATTGATGCTGTGGCGTCACAAAATGAGAAAGAAGCAATGGAAGTTTTAGATGAGATTAAAGGTCTTCTTAAGTCTACAGCAAAATAGCCGATATATTGACATACCCTTATGGGGTATGTTAGCCTAGTTGTGTAGTTATGAGGGGATAAGTGAAACTTTTAATCAATATTTTCACATTAGTAATTTTGCTATCAAGCCAAGCGTTTGGGGCATCTTTATGTCCATCTATTTGTGATACTTCCTCTATCGATAAGTCAATTTCAATGGCTCAATCTGAACTGCCGCCATGTCACCGTTCACAGCCTGAAAAACAGCCTTTAAATAATATGCCAGATAATTGTGAAGTGATGAATTTGCTTAAAATATTATCATCATATCATTTAAATATATATTCACTAGATGCTAACTTCAGTAGCCAAGCACAAGACATCCTTCTTTCATACAATGGTTTAAATCGTCAGGATTTTAACGTAACTAACCATTATATTAATAATTTTGTGACAGAAAATGTTCTCAAAAATAATCGACCGATTTATTTGTTAATCCAAAAATATATAATTTGATAACACAGCCATAATTAAGGAGTATTGTAAGGGAAGACCATTCTGGTTTTACTTTCTATATTGTTCTCTTGTAAGGAGCAGGTTGTGTTTAAATATTATATATATGCCATTTTATTGGTATTACAGTTTTGTAGCGTTTCTCAAGCTAGTGACTTGATAGAATTAAATAGTCTGTTAAATGAGGCCTACAAGGTAAATGCATCGATTAAAACTCATAAAAATAGGTTAGATGCCGCAGAGTCATTGATAAGTTCGAAATATACATTAGATGACCCAATGATAGGTGTATCTAATTTGGAGCGAGGAAACGATACCACCTACGGGGTGATCTCTCAAAAAATTCGTTTTCCCGTTAAATATTACCTACAGGGGAAAGCTCAAAAATCAAGATCACGAGCAGCCAAGGCAGATTTTCAAAATCAGAGAAATGAAGTTAGAAAAGCAGTGACGGTACTATACTACTCTTTGTTTTCTTTGCAAAAAATCATTCAACTAACAGAAGCAAATATGCAAGCTGTCCGTGATTTTTCTAGAGTGGCCGAAAGAAAATATGCTGCCGGTAAATCTTCCCAGGGAGACTCAATGAAGGCTCATGTTGAGTTAACTCGACTTGAGTTGGATTTAATTCGCTTTAAGCAGCAAGAGGATGCCATGCAAGCCGGCTTGGCTGCAATAATGAACAATCCTTCTTTTAATAAATTGGATTTTAAAGGGGTGGAATTAAATGTTCCCGTATTTAATTCTACGCTATTAGATGCTTCTGTGAATGAGGTGATCAAAACATTAAAGGAGAGCTCACCAAAAATTAAAAAAGAAAATTATCTTTTAGATGCTGCTAAGACACAGAGTACGTTGGCAAAATGGGAATTTGCACCAGATATTCAATTGCAATATCAGGAAAGAATTTCGGGACAGCCGGAAGACTCAAGAATATACTCCGTATCTTTAAGCCTTCCTTTATGGTTCTGGAAAAAAGGAGCGGAGAGTTCAGCTGCGAATTCTTTAAAAATGGCGCAGGAATATAAATATCAAAGTCACATAGATCACTTATTAGCAAAAATAAAAGATTTAAAAGGTAAGGTAAGTGTAGGGCAAAAAACTCTAAATATTTATAAGACGAGTTTGATACCTCAGGCCCAGGGAGCTTACAATTCATCAAAGGCTTCATATCGAGCCAATAAGACAACATTTTTAGATTTACTAGATAGTGAGCGTTCACTTTTTGGAGTACGTACGGGCTATTATAACGCGTTAAAGGACTATGTTTCTAATCTTTTAGAATTAGAAACTGAGTTAGGCTTCGTTGTTTCAGATTTAGATCAAGGGGAATTATAGTGAAAAAGAATATAATAATAATTTTAGGTATTGTCGGACTTATCTCTTTAGGAATTGGATTTTACTGGCAATCTAATAGTCATAATCATCAGCCCAAGAATACTGCGGAAAAAAAGACAACATATATTTGTCCAATGCACCCACAAATTACTTCAGATGAGCCGGGTCAAAAATGCTCTATTTGCGGTATGGACTTAGTTGCCTCTGATTCCTTTGATGAACATGATGAGCACGATCATAATGAACATGAGGCTGCAGTAAAAAAAGATGAAACCAAAACTACTTATATATGCCCAATGCACCCTCAAATTACTTCAGACAAACCAGGTCAAACTTGTCCAATATGTGGAATGAACTTAGTTGCCGCTGATTCTTTTGATGAAGAAGATGAGGGAGATGAAGCAATGATGGATGAGCCAGATGGACATGCAAAGGTTCGAGTTAGTACCAAAAAGCAGCAAATGATTGGTATAAAGCTCGGGAAAGTTTCAAAAGCAAAGCTCTTTAAATCTATTAATGCTCCTGGAAGGATTGCTTTTGATCCTGAACTCTATACAGCTCAGAGTGAATATTTAGAAGCTCTAAGGCAATGGCGCAGAGTGAAGGATTCGCCTTTGTCAGATGTGAAGAGAAGCACAAGTGAAATGATTAAATCAGCAAAAATTCGTTTAAGAGTTTTGGGACTTTCTGATGACCAAATATCACGATTAACTAGGAAGGGCTCGCAATCTGAAGGCCTATTGGTTTCAGGAAAAGGAGAGGAGTCTTGGGTTTATGCTGATGTTTTCGAAGTGGATTTGCCACAAATTAAAAAAGGTTTATCAGCTGAAATATCTGCGAACTTCCTACAAGGAAAAACAATTGCAGGAAAGGTTCTTTCTGTAGATCAAGTCATCAACTCTAAGACACGAACGGCTAAGGTTAGGATCCGGCTTCAAAATAGTGGTGAGCCAATTAGGCCTGAGTCTTATGTGAACGTAAAAATATTTGCCCCGCAGGGTGAGCATTTGGCCATTCCAGTCGACGCTTTGATGGATACAGGGCGAGAAACTTTTGTATTCGTTAAAACTGGCAAGGGGCAGTTCGCACCTCAAAGAGTGACGGTATTACTTGAAACAGAAGATCAAGTTGCAATCGGTAGTGGCCTTAAAGAGGGAGATGAAATTGTAATTGGTGGAAACTTTATGCTGGACTCAGAATCACGTTTAAAATCTGTGCTTCGAGGCTCTAGCAAGTCAAACGGACATAATCACTAAGGGAGCATGAAATGATTTTAAAGATAATTGATTTTTGTGCTCGTAATCGATTTATTACGATTTTTGCTGTCACAGTCGCACTTGTTGCTGGCTGGATGAGCATGAAGAAAATCCCTATAGATGCAATTCCAGATCTGTCAGATACACAAGTGATTGTTTATTCTAAGTGGAATGTAAGTCCTGATATTATTGAAGATCAGGTGACATACCCTATTGTAACAAGTCTCTTAGGTGTGCCGAAAGTAAAAGATATTAGAGGTCTATCAACCTTTGGTGCCTCTTATGTTTACGTCATCTTTGAAGATGATACTGATATTTATTGGGCTCGTTCTCGTGTTCTAGAATACCTTTCTAAAATAACTCCAACTTTGCCAAAAGAAGTTCAAACAGAACTGGGGCCAGACGCCACAGGAGTGGGATGGGTTTATCAGTACGCTTTAAAAGACACTTCAGGCAAGCAGTCTCTTGCAGACTTGCGCTCTTTTCAAGATTGGTTTTTGAAATTTCAATTACAAGCAGTTCCTGGTGTATCAGAAATTGCCTCATTTGGAGGTTTTGAAAAGCAATATCAAGTGCAAATCAACCCAGAATCACTACGGGCCTATAATATTCCTTTATCGAAGGTCAGTAAGGCTATTAGTCAGGGTAATAGCGAAAAGGGAGCTCGTGTAATTGAGTTTTCTGGCATTGAATATATGGTGCGTGCCAAGGGTTATGCTCGTTCAAGAAAAGATATTGAGAACATTGTAGTGGGCGTCAGTCCCTCTGGAGTGCCTGTATATGTTAAAAACGTAGCGAGGGTCGCTGAAGGGCCAGAGATACGCAGGGGCGTTGCTGACCTGGATGGTCTTGGTGATGTCGTTGGTGGTATTGTTGTTATGCGTTTTGGTGAAAACGCCAATGATGTGATCGGGAGAGTAAAACAAAAACTAGAGGATTTAAAACCATCTCTACCAGAGGGTGTGGAGCTTGTAGAAACTTATGATCGAAGTGAACTTATAAAGAGTTCTATAAAAACATTAACTCATGAATTAATGATGGAAATGATTGTTGTGGCTCTAGTTATAACAATCTTCCTGCTGCACTTACCAAGTGCTATGGTGCCAATTATCACCTTGCCGGCCGCTGTGGTGATTAGTTTTATCTTAATGTACCTAATGGGTGTTTCCGCCAATATCATGTCGCTTGGAGGTATTGCCATTGCAATTGGTGCAATGGTGGATGCAGCTATTGTGGTTGTTGAAAATTGCCACAAGAAAATGGAAGAATGGAGAAATGGTGGGGCCAAGGGCTCCGTTGATGAGGTTATCATTTCAGCTATTAAAGAAGTGGGACCAGCGAGTTTTTATTCTCTACTCGTGATTGCTGTTTCGTTTTTACCTATTTTTGCTCTTGAGTCGCAAGAAGGCAGGCTGTTTAAACCCTTAGCCTATACAAAAACTTTAGCAATGTTAGTTGCCTCAGTACTGTCGATTACATTGGTGCCAGCACTTTTAATTATATTCACAAAGTTTAAAGAAATACGCTTCGGCCCCTCATGGTTCACTCGAAGTGTAAATTATATTTTTGGAGCCAATACTAGAAGTGAGGATAATCACCCTATAAGTCAGTTTTTATTTAAGATATATGGCCCAACTGTTGATTTGATGGTGGATCATAGAAAAAAAGTCATAGCTATTGCGATGACCTTAGTGTTCTTGACTGTGCCCGTATACCTTAAGTTGGGTTCAGAATTTATGCCCCCACTTAATGAGGGCACAATTTTATATATGCCTACGACAATGCCTGGTATTAGTGCCGGTGAAGCGCAAGAGCTTTTACAAAAACAAGATGCCATTTTGAAGTCGTTCCCAGAAGTTCTAAGTGTACACGGAAAAGCCGGTAGGGCAGGAACCGCCACTGATCCAGCCCCCTTGTCCATGATGGAGACCATTATTGTTTTGAAAAATCAGCGGGAATGGCGAACGAAAGAAAGATGGTACTCATTTTTACCCGATTTCTTACAAGTTCCTTTTAGCTGGATTAGTCCTGCATATATGTCATGGGATGAGTTAATTGCTGAAATGGATGCAAAAATGAAATTCCCAGGTCTAACCAATGCTTGGACGCTTCCGATCAAAGGGCGCATAGATATGCTTACGACTGGTATTCGAACTCCTATTGGGATCAAAATATCTGGAAGTAGTCTTAAGGAGATTGAAAAAATTGGTATAGAGATTGAGAAGGTTGTTTCTGGAATAGAAGGAACAAGAAGTGTCTTTGCCGAGCGAGTGGCTGGAGGTTACTTTTATGATTTTAATTTTAATCGAGAAGCATTGGCCAGACATGGAATTTCTATAGAAAATGCGCAAAAAATTCTTTCCACTGCTTTAGGAGGAATGAATGTAACCTCAACGGTTGAGGGAAGAGAGCGCTACTCTGTCAATGTCAGATACGCGCGAGCCTTTAGGCAAAATAAGGCCGATATTTTGCGGATACTTATCGATTCTCCTAAGGGCTATCAAATCCCTCTGTCAGAACTTGCCACTATTGAGCGTTTAAATGGTCCAGGGATGATCAGAAATGATAATGGCCTTCTTACAGGCTATGTGTATGTAGATATAAGCACTAGTGACATAGGTACCTATGTTAAAAATGCTAAACGTATTGTAAATGAGAAAATAAATCTTCCGTCTAGCTATTCTCTAACTTGGAGTGGGCAGTATGAGAGTATAGAAAGAGTAAAGGAAAAACTAAAAGTAGTTTTGCCGATAACTTTTTTAATTGTGATTTTGCTTATCTATTTAAATACCCAATCTGCAGTCAAAACATCAATTGTTCTTTTATCTATTCCATTTTCAGCTATTGGGGCCATTTGGCTTCTTTATTTTCTTGGCTACAACATGAGTATAGCAGTGTGGGTAGGGCTAATAGCTTTGCTAGGGATTGATGCAGAGATGGCAATCTACATGCTCTTATACTTAGACTTAGCATACGACAAAGAAGAGAAGGCTGGGCGGATGAATAACTTTTTAGACCTTAAGCGTGCCATTCATATTGGTGCTGTAAAACGTATTCGTCCTAAAATGATGACGGTTATGACAACCTTTTTAGCCTTAATGCCCATCATGCTTGCAAGTACGGCTAGTAGTGGGGCCGATGTTATGAAGAGAATGGCGGCCCCAATGGTAGGCGGTATTTTTACTTCATTTCTGTTGGAGTTATTAGTTTATCCTGCCATTTTTGCTCTTTGGAGAGAGAGAAGTTTATCAAAGAATAAGGAAGTAAGCTTATGAAATATTTAATTTTAATTCTAATGGTTTTTACCAGTTTTAATGTTTTTTCACATGGTGGCGAAGATCATAATAGTGATGAACCAGAATCAAAAGAGCAGCAATCTAGGGAAATCTCTACGGCAATATTAAAAGAAATAAATGCCGAGTATATTAGGGATATAAAACCAGTATTTAAAAATAAGTGTTTAGATTGTCATGGTACTGTTTCTAAAAAACCTTGGTACTATGTTATGCCGGGAGTTCGGCAACTTATTGATCATGACATTGAAGAGGCAAAAGAACATATGGATATGACTAATGACTTTCCATTTGGCGGTCACGGTAGTCCAGAAGAAGATTTAAGTGAACTCAAAAAAACGATAGAAGATGGGGAAATGCCACCAATACAATATAAATTAATGCATTGGTCGTCTTCCATCACGGATCAAGAAAAGAATATAATTAATAAATGGATTAACAAGAGTTTAATAACAATTAAAAAAGGGGAGTAATATGAGAAACATAGTATTGATAATTGTAGGATTAATAATGACGGGATCTGTTTACGCAAGTCAGACGGTGGATGTAAAGGTGACTCAGAAAGGCTTTGAGCCAGCTAGAGTCAAAGTTAAGGCTGGAGAAAAAGTAACTTTAAATATTACAAGAGAAGTTAAAATCACTTGTGCGAAAAAGGTTACAGTTCCAACCCATAACATTGAAAAAAAGCTTCCTCTTGGGAAAACAGTTTCAATAGAGTTGACTCCAAGTAAAAAAGGAGAAATCGCCTTCGGATGTGCCATGGATCATATGCTTGGCGGTGTAATTATTGTTAATTAAGCTACGAGGTTCAGCTGTAGGGCGCTGAGCCTTTAAATTTCATATTAGTGTACTTTAAGTCTTGCGACTTTGGTTTTCAGCGTCGGGGAGGCGCCTATTTTGACTTTGTTCAACAGCCTTGGGGCTCATTCGTGTAACATAATCTAAAGTAGTGAACTAGAAATGCGATAATTAAAATTTCTGCTCCTCAAGAGTTTATGTTTAAAACGCCCATGTTTTGAGTTATCATTTTCCAATGTACTTTAAGTATCTAGTTAGATTTTATTCAATATTTCTAGTGATGGTTAGCTTGATTTCTCCACATATATGCTTTTCTGAGGGGAGTGAAGATGTTGATGATCATTTGGCCGAGTTTTCGTATGTAAACGAAAGTCATCACGATAATATTGATGGTGACTATCATGCGCACAAGCATAAACATAGCGAAGATGGCGAGGAGCATGAACATAGCCATGATCATAATCAAATTGTTCATGTTGAAATAAAGGTTTTTACAAACAGCAGTCTAATTTTTAATGATTTTCAGAAAATTGAAAGCCAAAAAATTAATCACCTATCGTTTCTTATTTCAGATCCTCATCCCTATGAAATCTTTCGACCTCCTATATCAGCATAGTCAAATTACTTTGCTTAAAAATTAATAATTTATATAGGAGGAAATATGTTGAGATATATTTTAAGCCTTCTTCCGTTTTTCTATTCAGCAAATGCTTTTGCTCATGGAATTAGTGAAGAGGCAAAACAAGCAATGATCGAAGGTGGCTACTTTCGGTATATTCTACTAGGTGCAGAGCATATGATTACAGGTTATGATCACTTGCTCTTTTTATTTGGGGTTATCTTTTTTCTAACAACCTTTAAAGATATTGTGAAATTTATCAGTATTTTTACTTTGGGCCACAGTATAACGCTGATATTTGCTACTTTCATGGGGATTACGGCCAACTACTGGCTTGTAGATGCCGTGATAGCAATAAGCGTTTGTTATAAGGGGTTTGATAACAATAAAGGTTTTCAAAACTACTTTGACATGAAGAAGGCCCCAAATTTAATGTTTATGGTCTTTTTGTTTGGCTTGATTCATGGTTTTGGCTTGTCCACAAGGCTTCAACAGTTGCCGTTAGGAGAAAAAGGCATGGGCATGCTCATGCGTATTGTTTCTTTTAATGTCGGAGTTGAAGTCGGACAAATTGCTGCATTAGCAATAATGCTACTTATACTGTCAGGATTTAGGCATACGAATTTCTTTAAGAGATTTTCTAAGGTGGCCAATGATGGTTTAATACTAGCCGGATTTATGTTGCTACTCATGCAACTACATGGTTATTTGCACACATCAAATCCAGATGAATATGGGTTTAGTAAAGATAATCATATTCATCACCACATGAAGATAGACCAACCAAAAATAGACAAACCTACAGTTGAAGAATATCAACACGATAACTTATAAGGAGAATTAACATGAAAGCATTATTAATTACAATTACACTACTATTTTCTTTAAGTAGCTATGCGGGCCCAGGACACGGACACTCCCATGGGGGGAGCAAGGCTGTGGTCATTGATGAGGGGAAAACCATAGAAATTGCAAAGTTTCACATTAATAGATTAGTTAAGTCAGAAAAGCTTGATGGGTCATGGAATGAGGCTAAGTATGATTCTTCTGAAAAGAAAAAATTTGGTAGTAAAACAGAGTGGGTAGTTTCTTTTGGAAATGAAAAAGGGATTAAAGGTAAAAAACTTTATGTCTTTTTGAAATTGTCTGGAGAGTTTGTTGCGGCAAATTTTACAGGTAAATAGCCTTATGTTTTTAGCAGTAGGTAAAACTATTGTCGCAGCCGTTCTGATTAGCTTTGTATCATGGTTATCAGGGCGGCAGACATCTTTGGCAGGGTTTTTAACAGCCCTACCATTGACTACTCTTTTGGCCTTAGCTTTTTCGCAAATGGAATGGCAAAATGCAGAACAATCTGTAGATTATGCAAAAAGTGTTTTTGCAGCTGTGCCAGTCACCCTGTTGTTCTTTGTTCCATTTCTGTTTGCAAAAAAATTTGAGATAGGGTTTTGGCAGTGTTATTTGATGGGATGTGTTTTTTTATTAATAGGGTATTTTGCATTTTCAAATATAGTGAAAATCTTTACATAGGAGAAAAAATAAAAAACGTTACTATAGGCGCAGTATTAGTTATTGCAGTTGCTTTTGGTTTTTCTCACATGAAGAAGCTATAGCAGCTTGAGTGCTGGCGGTCCCCATTCCCATGTGAATGGGCCGTCATTTTAAGATTAACTAACTTTATCAAGCTCTTATTTATATATTTAATAACATTATGTGCTTTACATACGACATTATCTGTATAATATACTGGGGTATAGTATATGAGGTGCGCAGTGTCCCATGTGGTTGAACAGAGAAAGAAAATAAACGGTAGAATTAAGCGAATTAAAGGTCAGTTAGAGGCTGTTGAAAAGGGGCTTAATGAAGGTAAAGATTGTTATACGGTTTTACAAACTTTGTCGGCATGTCGAGGAGGATTAAATGGATTAATAGGAGAACTTGTAGAGGATCATATAAAAGAGCACATGATGAAAAAACCAAATCAACCAAAAACTGACCAAGATAAAGCGGCATTAGAACTTATCAGATTAATCAAAACATATTGGAAATAAAATGTCTCATTCTTCACATTCGCATAATCATGATTACGTAATACAAGATAGCAAAATTGGATCTAATGAAAAGAAGACCTTGTTTGTTGTGCTGCTAACATTTATAACCATGATTTTTGAAATCTCTTATGGATATTTGACAGGCTCCATGGCCTTGCTTGCAGATGGTTGGCATATGGCTAGTCATGTAGGTGCCCTGGGGATATCTGTAATAGCATATAGGCTGGCTCGCTCCAAAAAGTTAAATCAAAAATTTTCATTTGGTACGGGGAAGTTTATACCACTAGGTGGCTATACGAGTGCGCTAATGCTAGGCTTGGTCGCAGTTTTTATGGGGGCTGAATCCTTAGAAAGATTTTTAAATCCAACTGATATTAAGTTTTCAATAGCTATCTGGGTTTCGTTAATCGGGTTAGTGGTAAATCTATTGAGTGCATTACTTTTGTGGGATTCTCATGATCATCACCATGACCATTCAGATCATCATGACCACGTAGTACATGACCACAATCACCGAAGTGCTTTGTTGCATGTAATAGCTGACGCGTTTACCTCTGTACTTGCAATAGTAGCCTTGCTATCAGGTAAATATTTTGGCTGGATGTGGGCAGATCCAGTAATTGGTATTGTAGGCTCCATTGTCATTTTAAAGTGGGCATATTCTCTAACAAAAGCGACTGTTTGGGAGCTTTTGGATGGAACTTCTAAGATAATTGGAGAAAAGAAGATTCAAGATTTGTTTTCGGGTGATGAAGATATTGAAATAACAGATTTACATATTTGGCGAATTGCCCCAAAGGCTCACGCCTGTGAGCTAATGGTGTTTAGCCGTAAACAAAAAGGTAGCGAATTTTATAGGAAAAGAATCTTGGACAATTATAATATAGAGCATTTAATTATAGAAGAGCGTCTTTGTAAGCATTGATAGGGCATATTTATGGATTGGTCTGTTTTTACAGCGACATTTATAACGATATTTATTGCTGAAATTGGTGATAAAACTCAATTTGCCGCTTTTGCAGCGGCTTCTCAAACCAAATCTACATACTCGGTCTTGGTTGCTACGATACTTGCTTTAACACTGGCAGCGGTCATAGGGGTATTTGCCGGAACCATGTTAGGCAAGTTTATTGATCCAGGTAAAATCAAAATTGCATCCGGCAGTGCTTTTATTTTGATGGGAATATGGATCTTGCTAAAGTAATTAAGGCTCAGCGGAAACGCTGAGCCTCTTCTGGAAAGATAGAAATAGGTTTCCAATCAACCTTTAAAACCTTTTCGATCTTAGAATCGACTTGTTTTAAGCATGATTTATTTTTGCACTCTAAGACTTCATTGATGCTGAGTCCTGTTTGTGCGGCAGCATAAATAAGCATAGCGATAAGTAATAGTTTATACATTTTGACCTCCAGTTTGTGTGGTTAAGTGATTGCTTGAGATAGTATTAAAAATGTCTTTGATTTCGTCTTCAGACATTTTTTTAAGTAAAATATTAAGCTTGTATTCGATAGGGACTGCTTTAGATCGTTTTGGATCTTTGCTTAAATTTTTGAAGCTTGATGGCCTATAGCCATAGGCTTGCATAATTAAATTACGTAACTCCAGAGTCATGGCTTTGAGACCTGTTTCTAACTTGGATAGATAGCCAATGGACAAGCCTGTGGATGCAGAGGCATCAACAAGGCTTATGCCTTTTTTCTTTCGAATATAGCGTAGGACGGCTCCATCAAATGTCTTGTCGCCATTCTCTTTGTTTTTATGTTTGGCGACCCATGTTTTGAACATGGCTCTATCCTTGTCACCACCAAGGATGCTGACTATTCGGTCAAACTCTTCTTCTGTAAGCTTTGAGTTGCCGGATGCGTTTTCAACTTCGCTCAGCCATCCGATACTTTTATTAATTATGTTTGAACATTCTCGCAGAGACAACTCTTGGCGCTGCCTTAAATATTTAATGATGACTCCGTGGTTCTCTAGTGAACTCATTAAAAACCTCTCTTGTTAAGTGTTTAAGGGGGCTGAATTTGAACAATAGGAAAAATTGTTCAGATTTCAGAAATTTTGAACATTGGGAAAATTTTTTGGTAAGAGGCAGCGGTGGCAGGGTAATGGCAGGGAACTAGAGTCATGTAAGGGAATCTAGAGTCATACTCATTACAGGGTCTGAAC
>MDTC01085049.1_pt1 | contig 28949 bp, 41 predicted proteins | sample 811181 | NCBI WGS metagenome assembly MDTC01 (sample SAMN05326644, study PRJNA326480) | marine metagenome | isolation source: seawater | place: Pacific Ocean: North | collected 2011 | reverse complement strand
CTAGAATTGAAAATAATATTGATTCTAAGTTGAAGAAGTTTTCTTTAGATAGTCTGAACACACCAGAAGACAGAGAGAGAATTAACAATTACAAACCTTCATATGAATTGAAAGTTTATCCTAATAGAGAAATGCATGATGATGAAATTGTGTTTATCAATAGTTTAGATGATAAGTGGACTACACATCAAATTGCTATGAAGGCAGTTGAAAAGAATACTAGAAAAGTTCATGGTCATGATAACACTATTATCGCTGATAGATATGAACTTGTTAGAGATGATGATTTATTTTTAGGTAATAATAAATTTGCAATGACAGGTAATGCAAAAGCGGCAAGTAAGATGGAGAATCATGAAGAAGAACCAATGATGCTTTTTGCCGGCGCTCTTGCTACTTCTAAGACTATGCATGAGATGTATAATGCTTTAGGCACTTCAGCAGAAAGTAAAAGAACAACAATGTATGAGAAAGCAATCGAACAATTCCAAACTTTAGAAGATTGGAAAGTTCTTGTTAAAAATGTCAAAACTGTTTTAGAGAATGATATTCCTATGTCGTTGCTTCAAAAGACTATCGATAAGACTTCTGATAAAGTTGCAAAGTATGTCACTGAAACTAATGTTAAAGACTTAACACCTAGAAAAGTAGATGCTTCATTGATGATAGTATACACTGCTTTAAGATTATTAGAGGAAAGAAAGTTAAGACAAACTGAAAAGAATTTGAGAAGATGTGCTGAAGATGTAATCAATACAATGGAAAGTATGATTAAAGATATAGAAAAAATGAAAGAACTTTGTATGATGAGTTCAACTGCAAAGACTAGAGCTATACATTTCTTTACACCATTATTAGAAACCTGCATTCAGAACTCAGATGAAAATCAAGATGATAGTAAAGACCTTTTGATTAGAAAATCTTTAGAGATAGTGTCACAAAACAATATTTCAATTGTCACCGATAGACCAATCACAATATTAGATAGAGAAGAAAATGATAGAGATGGTTTCAGATTAGTTGAAGTTGTCATTGATGAGGGTAAGGGATTACACCTTGGTCACTGTAAGTCTGGTGATGATAGTGGTGGGTTCTTCTTACAACCTGCTGGCGACAACATCTTTTGGAGTAATAAGAGAGATTTTGTTCCAAGTGAATATGCAGATGAATATATGAGTGAAGTCGCTAAGTACCTTGCAGGTGTTAGTTCAACCTGGTTCTCAGATACCGAGTTGATGCAGGCATATACTAATACTCAGAATTTAGCAAATATTTGGAAACATGGTGGTTGACAATGACCACAACTTTTTAGTACCATAATAACTGATGAGAAAAACTACTATTAAAAAGGAGACGATATGAGTAAGTGGACTTATGACCCTTCCGAGTCAATCGACATCGGAGGTAAAAACTTTCATTTAACACCTGATAGAAAAGAATTTATCGAGGCGTTAAAATCAAAATACCCAAACAAGTTAGAGTTTTCGAAAGAAGACTTTGATGAGATTGGTTATTTCCCATACTGGTTGAAATCAAACAGATATAATTTCAAATCTGGTTCTGTTTTCAATCTTCAACCGATACTCGCTGTTTCAGATGCGCCCAAACCTGCACCTGTTCCAGTGAATGTTGCACCTGCACCTGTTTATCAAACTACTCAGATGCCAGTTGCCGCTCAAACTGAAACTTTGAACATTATCGAAGACAATGTGAAAATCATTCCTGAGAAAATGGTCAACTATGTTCCTTTTGGGCATTTCAAAGATGTTAAGAACATCATCAAGTCTAAGATTTTCTTTCCTGTTTTCGTGACAGGTCTTTCAGGAAACGGTAAGACTTTGATGATTGAACAAGTTTGTGCTCAGTTGAAGAGAGAACTTTACAGAGTCAACATCACCATCGAAACTGATGAAGATGATTTAATGGGTGGTCACACTCTACAAAATGGCAACATTACTTTCAGAGAAGGTCCTGTTGTTAAGGCGATGAGAAAAGGTGCTGTACTTCTTTTAGATGAAGTCGACCTTGGTTCTAACAAGTTAATGTGTTTACAGTCAGTTCTTGAAGGTAAAGGTTATCTGATTAAGAAGACTGGCGAGTGGGTGACACCTGCACCAGGTTTTACAGTTCTTGCGACTGCTAACACTAAAGGTCAAGGGTCAGAAGATGGCAAGTTCATCGGTACCCAAATCATGAACGAGGCGATGCTTGAGAGATTCGCTATCACAATGCAACAAGAATATCCTCCAGTGACTACTGAGAGAAGTATTCTGAAAAAAGAAATGGCGTTGAGTGGCGATGTCGATGAAGAGTTTTGTAAGAAACTTGTCGATTGGGCAGACATTATCAGAAAAACCTACTACGAAGGTGCGATTGATGATGTTATCACAACAAGAAGACTTGTTCACATTGTCAATGCATTCAGAATGTTCGGCGACAAGTTAAAGTCAATCGAGATGTGCATATCAAGGTTCGATGAAGAAACTAGAAATGCAGTTCTAGACCTTTACAGTAAAGTCGATGAGGGAGTTGATTTAACAGAAAACTCCCTAGACGAATCTTCTGATTCAGAGTATAATGAGAATGATGAGTAAGGAAATAGATTACAAATACAACGAGAGGGCTCTTATAGAAGAGTTCTCTCAGTATATTGATAATACTTATGACCAACATTACTCACTAAACAAATACCAGTCCACTGAGTTCATTATCGACAGTGGTCATGGTGAGGGTTTCTGTATCGGCAATATTATGAAGTATGCCCAAAGATACGGTAAAAAAGGTGGCAGAAACAGAGCAGACTTATTGAAAGTCTTACATTACGCTTTGTTCATGCTACATGTTCACGACAAAAGCATAATGGAGGCAAACAGTGATGAAAATAAGTAATGAAACTAGGAGTATATTAAAAAACTTCTCGACAATTAATAGTGGTATCAAAGTAGAGTCTGGTCAACAACTCAAAACGATATCGAATATGAAAAACATTCTTGTAGTTGCAAATGTATCAGAATCATTTGGGCAAGAATTCAGTATCTATAACCTATCAGAATTTCTAGGTGCAACTTCTCTATTAGAGAATCCAGAGTTCAACTTCAATGAGAATTCAGTATCTATTTCAGATACAGATTCATCAATGACATATTTCTATGCATCAGAGGGTATGGTCGCTTCGCCAGAGAAGATGATTACAATGCCAGATGCAGAGATTAAGATTGATTTATCATCTTCATTGTTAGATGAATTGCAGAAAGCAGCTAGTGTTCTAGGCGTAAACGATTTACAACTTGTTTCAGATGGCACTAAAGTAAGTTTAGTAGTCACTGATAAAAAGAATGCAACTTCCAATACATTCTCTAGGACTGTTGGCGAAGGCAATGGCGTGTCTTTTACAATGAACTTTAAGATTGAGAACCTTAAAATTCTAGACGGCAACTATGAGGTGTTTGTATCATCAAAAGGAATCTCTAATTTCAAAAATAAAGATATCGATTTAGAATACTTTATTGCATTAGAACCTGATTCTGTATACAATGCCTAAACTAAATATTTTTAGTGTGATGGTTGTGCCAGTCTCCGCAACTTTCATGGGAGTATCGGAATCTCATCATCTATGGTCCGATGCACAAACAACAGGTGGGGGTTGTTCCTTATTATGAAACAAGAATTTTTATATGTTGAAAAGTATCGTCCTCAAAACATTGGGGACACGATACTACCCAAAGGGGTAAAAAAATCATTCGAAGAGTTCGTTCAGAACAAAGAAATACCTAATCTATTACTATGTGGCACTGCCGGTACAGGTAAGACTACAATCGCTAAGGCGATGTGTAATGAACTAGGTGCTGACTTCATCGTAATCAATGGGTCAGATGAAGGTCGTCTTATCGATACTCTAAGAACTAAAATCAAAAACTTTGCATCTACAGTATCACTTGCAGGTGGTCCTAAGGTTGTTATCTTAGATGAGGCAGATTACATATCTGCTGAGTCAGTTCAACCTGCATTGAGAAACTTTATCGAAGAGTTCTCATCTAACTGTAGATTCATATTCACTTGTAATTACAAGAATAGAATCATTGCACCTCTACATAGTAGATGTACAGTAATCGATTTCAGTATACCCAAATCTGAGAAGTCTAAACTTGCAGGTGAATTCTTACAAAGACTTATACAAATCTGTAATGAAGAAGGTATCAAGTACGAAGAAAAAGTATTAGTAGAACTGATATTGAAATTCTTTCCAGATTTCAGACGATGTATCAACGAAGTACAGCGATATGGTGCCTCTGGTGTAATCGATAGTGGTCTATTAGCGACACTTTCAGAAGAAAAACTTACACCATTGATTGATATGCTGGCGTCTAAAGATTGGTCTGGTATGAGAAAATGGGTGGGTCAGAATTCAGATAATGATTTGAATACACTTTACAGAAAAGTATTCAATGCATTAGAACAAAGACTTGAACCAAGTTCTATACCTGCCGCTGTGTTATTCATTGCAGACTATCAATACAAGTCTGCTTTTGCAATGGATTCAGAAATCAATTTCGTTGCATGTCTAACAGAAATTATGTCGGAGTGTAAATTCAAATAATGGGTAAACTTAGAAAATGGTTTAGAAAGTGGTTTGATAAACAAGTCGAATTGTCTTTTCAAAGACAAGCAAATAGATTGTTTGACAAGTCAAGGGTTAAATACCAAGACGGAGATAATACATAATGGGTCAGTATCAAGATAAAGTAGAACGACAAAGACTTCTTTTAGAAGCAGAAGAATGGGCACAAGAAGTTCGAAGTCTACATGCTCATAGTTTAAACAGTATGTGGTATGATGATAGACCACAAGATACAGAAGATGGTAAGGGTGTTGTTGATAGACAATTCAACAGTGGTCTTATCGAAAGGACATTAGAAGATGGTTCAATAGTTCACTTTGGCGAAGTGCTTAAAGGAGATGAACTTATTGATGCTTATACAAGAACAGCGACACCATCACCTTCACAGATTTTAATCAATGGGTAAAAGAAATCCATTTGATTTCGTAGCGTCGGTCTCTTACGACAAAAAAGATATCATGGTTGATGATATCGAAGAGAAAGCATATCAACCATTCTTAATAAACAAGGCATTATCTTACCATCAAGATGCTGTCTTTCTAGTAAACGAGATGAATGTTCGACATGGTTCGGACAACCGTCTTCAATACTTGTTTTTCATAAATACTCTTAGAAAACGAAAACGATTTTCGAAATGGCAAAAACCTTACGAAAGTAAGAAATTAGATGCTATCAAAGAATACTTCGGCGTTTCTACTCAAAAAGCAAAGGAGTACCTAGAGTTATTGACTGATAAGCAATATAACGACTTGAAAGATAGTATGAAAACCGGTGGAAAGAATAATGGAAGAAGATAAACTTGTACAAGAATTAGTCGAAATAACATTTCCAGAAAAAGACGACTTCTTAAAGATAAGGGAAACCTTATCTCGTATTGGTGTGGCATCAAGAAAAGATAAAGAGTTATTTCAATCTTGTCATATTCTACACAAAAAAGGTAAATACTATATCGTTCACTTCAAAGAACTATTCAAATTAGATGGTAAACAAACTAATTTTGATGAATCAGATATGGGTAGAAGAAACACTATCATCGATTTATTGAAACAATGGAACTTGATATCAGTAGTTAACGACTCTCAAATCGTTGAACCTAGAGCACCTCTGAGTCAAATAAAGGTCATTCCTTTCAAGGAAAAGACTGAATGGAAACTAACTCAGAAGTACTCGATTGGGTCAAATAACTGATTTACCGCCCCTTATTTCCTATATACCCTAGTTAATAAACCAAAGATAGGAGGAACATATGTTCTCAGCAATATTGGATTTTATCATGGGTATATGGAACTTTCTTATGATTATTCCTGTAGTCATTTCAATCGCTAGTGTAATTGTCGCTTTGACACCTACACCTAAAGATGACAAACTATGGGCGAAAGTCTACACATACCTAGAAGTGCTTGCACTTGCTATTGGTAAAGCTAAAGATAAAAACCCCTTGTTAAAGAAGTAAGTATCTGATATACTAGACTTACATAATTAGTGAGGTAAATATTATGGAATACTTTATTGCAATAGTAGTGTTAGTTGTTGTTGTTTACGCTTTTGTAAACAGAGGCAAAGAGAACGCAAGTTCTTCCTCAACAGTACCGACACCTGCACCAGCACCAGCACCAGTTGTTGCCGATGCAAATAATAACGGTATAACTTCTAAAGCAGAGTTGAAGAAACTTACAAAGAATCAATTATTTGATTTGGCGGAAAGAGAATCTCTCAAAATTAAGAAGAGTGGTACTAAAGCACAAGTTATCAACGAGATACACTCACAGTTGAAATAAATCTGATTTTCAATCAGTCAAAAAGGGACTTTAGGGTCCCTTTTTTTGTGGGCAGACGAAACGAAAAGCATAAATAATCGTGTATGGAAGATTTGTTATTGTTAGTTGAAGAAGTCGGTATCCCAATTGCAGGTGCAATTGTGATGGCTTTCTTTATCTTCCTTACCTTGAAATACATCTTAGAAGGTGTAGCAGATGATGTGGACACGCTTACAGGTATGTCTTCGATGTTAGAAGATAGATGTAGAGCGATGAACAACGAAATCATTAAAATTGACTTACTAATATCTCAAGCATTAGAACTTGCACCAGATTTAGAACGAGTCGCAAGAGCAGAAAATTTTATCGAAGATGGTGGAATTGATGCTAGACGAGATTAATTATGGAAGAAGTATCAGTAGTTCAGGAGATTGTCAATGTAGTCAATGATTTTGGATTCCCTTTTGTTATGAGTATAGGAATGGGGTACTTCATATATTTCATATGGAAGTATGTCACGGAAGAGCTTGAACCGAAAATAGACAAGCAAAGAGTCGCATTAATTAAACTTATCGACCAGATGAGAATGTTAGACCAAGACCAGATACGATTACAACAAAAACTGAATACAGTTTTAGAATATCGTAAAGCAGAACGATTGAGGAGTCAGAATGTTAAAAAGAGGAATACTAAGTCTTAGTCTATTGATTGCATTACCAAGTAATGCTGATATAGTTCATAAATTTAAAAATCCAAGTTTCAGTGGAGTGGGTACAGGTGCTCATTATCTTACCATTGAAAACCAAGAACACTCTCGTAAGAAGGCAATAGAAGACGCCTTAGAAGCAGCTCGTAAAGCGGCAGAGAGAGAAGCAGACAATACAGTTCTTGCCAAATTCATCAGGAACTTAGAGAGCAGAATCTATGCTCAATTCGCAAAACAATTAGTAGAATCAATGTTCTCAAATGACAATCCAGGTTCATTTGGGTCATTCATGTTAGAAGGCAATAGTGTGACATGGGAAGTGATTACACTTGACGATGGTTCAGATGTAATCAGACTAACAGTTGTTAGCGAAGACGGAACAGAAACAGTTATAGAAATACCAGTTGGTACAGGCAACTTCGGTCAAGACCCCGATACAGGTGGGGACGGCGATGGCTAAGTATCTACTTGCAATAGTTCTTTTATTACAAGGTTGTGCATCAGTCCCTAGATGGTCTGATAATCCACAAGATTGTAATCCAGATATGTGGGGTGAAGAATACAACCACGATTTGTGGAACTATGCAAAAGCAGGTGGCAGAGTTTTTGAAAAAGCAATGCCATATATTTGTGTAGAAGGTCCAGAAGTAGTTAAACTTCCTTCATACATTGAACTTATGAAATTGCCACCCGCTGAAGAAAAACCAATAGTAGCAGTCTATAATTTTATAGACAAAACAGGTCAAAGAAAAAATAGAGAAGGCATTGCAGACTTCTCAACAGCAGTCACCCAAGGTGGTGTCGAGATGGTTATCGATGCATTGAAGACTGCTGGTGATGGAACATGGTTCAGAGTAGTTGAACGAAATGGTATAGACGCCTTAGTCAGAGAAAGACAAATCATTCGTTCTGCTAGAACAGATTACGCAAAGGCAACTAACACTGAAGCAGTGGGTGTTCAACCTTTGCTATTCGCCGGAATGATTATTGAAGGCGGAATAATAGGTTACGATTCCAATATTAAAACAGGTGGTCGAGGCGCTAGAACACTTGGGATTGGATTCGCAAGACGATATCAGCAAGATGTCGTCACAGTCTCCATGAGAGCAGTTTCAGTTCTCACAGGAGAAGTTTTGTTAAATGTCCAAACTCGAAAAACTATTTTGAGTTATGGTTCTGGAGGCGATGTGTTTAAGTTCATCGAACAAGGAACTCAACTCGTAGAAATCGAGGATGGTGTGGGAAATAATGAGTCAGTGACATACGCAACACGAACAGCAATTGAAGCTGCCGTGTTGGAATTAATATACCAGGGACACGATAGAGGTTTCTGGAAAATAGAGGGGTATAACGAAAATGAAAAATAAACTATTAGCGATTTCGCTTGTAGCTATAATGTCGACAAATTTCCTTTTCGCACAAGCCACTGATGATAACGAAGTAAAAATCACCCAAGTCGGTGATACATTGAAACTTTATATTGACCAAGTAGGTTTTGGAAACAAAATAGGAGGGAATGATTTCTCATCTTCTTCAACTGCTATGACAATAACTGGTTCTACACTTGAATTAGATTTAGATTTCAACGGAAATCAGAACATCTTATTCGGTCCTTTAGAAGCAGATAGTTCTTACTATAAGTTAAATGTGACAGGAGACTCTAATGTCTTTGACTGGAACATTGGCGATACCGGTTCATCAGATAGTTCTAACATTAACTTCGCTATAACAGGAAGTTCAAACACTTTTGATATAGACCAAGGTAAAGTTGGAGCAAGTGCAGAAAGATTAGATGCCGATTTAGTTTTACAATCAGGTTCGACTAGCAATGTCTTTGACATTGATTGGGAATCAGATGACATTGTTTGGAACCTAGACATCGATGGTTCATCAAACAACATCAACACTTTACAAAATGATGGTGCTAACTCTTTGACTTTTACATTAGACGGTTCATCTGCTGATGTAGATATCAATCAGATTTCAGGCTCATGCGTTTCAGGTGCACCAGCAGCATGCTCAACACCAAACGCTATCATAACACTTGATGTTGATTCAGAAAATGCTATCATTCAAATCAATCAAAAAGATTCATCTAGCGATTCTTAATACTTTGTTAATCAGTGGGGTTGCATTCGCCAACCCCATTGGTGATATCCGAGAATCTAGCGGTTCAGGATTCCTTACCCGAAACTCAGAAAAAATTTCAAACGAAGTAGGAAAAGATATTCTACTTAAAGACGAAGCGAAAACAGAAAGCGGTAGAATGAAAATCGTTTTCTTAGATGATGAAGTTCTCGACATGACTGAGAACACATATGCTTATATTGACGAAGCATACTACGACCCCAATCCAGATTTATCTCGTATGTCAATACGAATGGTTCAAGGTACTGCAAGATTTACATCTGGTAAAGGTGGCAAGATAAAGAAAAAGAATGTCAAAGTGTCAACACCTACGGCACAAATATCAATTAAAGGAACAGATTTCACAACAACCATCGATGAGTTAGGAAGGTCACTCGTCATATTATTACCAGATGAGTTTGGCGATTCATCAGGAGAAATAGAAGTGACTAACGATGGTGGAACAATAACGCTTACTGAAGCGTATCAGGCGACTATGGTGTCATCATACGATTCGCCACCTACTAAATCAGTCATCATAAACAACATAACAACTTCAATGATTGACAACATGTTCATTGTTAATCCACCTAATGAAGTCAAACAAGCAATAGAAGAACAAGCACAAGATGACATGTATGATGACCAAGGTATCTTAGATGTAGATTTCTTAGAGTTCAATGAACTAGAAGGTGATGCTCTCGCAGATACAGAAGAAGACCTAGAGTTTTCTGAATTAGATATAGACTTATTAGATGTTGACTTTCTCGTAGACTTATTAGATGTCGTAGAAGAGTTAGAAAAAACTACAGTTAAACTTGCAGATGTTCAAGCATCAGCAGGAGGTGTGGGAGATATCAACCTTAGAGGTGCAACATTAGGACTGAATAAAGATTCACAATATAATATCTTTGTGCAAGACGGAGATTTATACTTTTATCGTAATGTGAATGGTGTCATAGAAATAGTTGTCGCCGCTGGGGGTGCAGGTATTTTAGAAACAAATGTCGATGGTTATCAAGGTATCATTGAGTTTGGTAATGGCGACCCTTCAATTGAGATTATAATCAATCAATCTAACTAAATAAGAGACCAGGAGGAAATTCTATGGATAAGATAAATTACTTATTAGAATGGCATGAAGACTTGGTATATAAATGGATAGAGCGATTACAAATGTCAGAATATCAGGCAATGTGGGTCGCTTTTATTAAAGGTGTAATAGTCACATTACTTTTACAATGGATATTTTAAAAAAATTAACAATAATCTTTGGGGTGTTAATCACCCCAATGATTTCTTTTGCCGATGACAATCATGTTCATGTAGAACAAGTCAACGGTGGCGATAACTTCGAGTTGCAAATAGACCAGATTGGGTTTAACAACTTGGTTAGATTTTCAGCAGACCATCAAAACAATACAATAGAACTTTTACAACAAGGTAATAACATGTATATCGGTTATACTGATGCATGGGGTTCAGGTTATAATTGGGGTGGTGACTTAGACGGATATAATAACGATGTCTTAGTCAAACAGAAATGTTCTGCTTCAAGTTGTAATGAAAACGACTTTCAGTTTCACATATGGGGCAACTATAATGAAGTTGTTTTCGGACAAGGATTTGAAATTAATAATTCATTAACACCTACTTGGTCATACGATGGTACTGAACCAGGTGGTAATTTTGTTCGATTAGACATTCACGGTGATTACAATGACTTCAAAGGAAGTCAGAAACAAGATTCAGATACTATTGAACATAGTATGACTTGGAACATCTATGGTGATTATAATAATGTCTTCTCAAAACAATTGCAAAATGGTGATAAGACACTTACAGGAACAATCAATAACGATTATAATACAGTATCAACAATTCAGAAAAAAACTGGCGCCCATACTGCAACAATTACATTAGATGGCACATACGGAACAAATCTCACCTTAGTTCAAACAGGAAGCACAGCACAATCATATACACTATCTCAAACTTGTAATACAGTTGGAGGTTGTACAGTATCAGTAACCCAAGGTAATTAATGTATAATTGGAAAATGGTTCTAGGGACTATTGGTCTCCTAGTTGGATTGAAAGTTTGGAATCCTTACTTCATAGAAAACATATCATGGTCATGGTTTGATTTTCTACATCAACAAAAAGAAGAAGTCTTAGTAGACAACATAGTTCTAGTTGACATAGATGAGAAGTCACTAGAGAAACATGGTCAGTTTCCTTTCCCTAGAAATGTATACGCAGATGTATTATGGGAAACAGACCCAACAAACACTCACATCTTTACAATGGTGTTTAGTGAACCTGATAGATTCGGTGGAGATGATGAGTTCGCTGAAGCATTAGTCAATCGACTAACAATATTGGGTTCACAACCTACTACACAAAAACAAACAGGTCAGGCACCTTATGTACCGACTACAACTTTTGGTGGGGGTGATATTGCTGATAGTATATGGGGTTATCCTGGAATCGCAACACCAATTGAGATACTACAGTTGAACACCTATGGTGTCGGAATTACAAGTGCTACGCCATCGATTATGGGAACTGCCAACTTCGATAACACAATTCGTTCAGCACCTTTATTAGTATCTGCTAACGAACAAATATATCCTTCAATCGCATTAGAGTTTCTCAGAGCATGGACTGACCAACAATCGTATCAGACGAGAGTTGTACCTGAATTAGGCGTAGAGTGGATTAGAATGGGAAAACAACCTCCCATTTCGACAACTCCAACAAGTGATATTATGATATCTTATTGGAATAAATTTGACAGAGTTTCCTTCGCAGACTTACCAGAGTCTAATCTTAGTAATAAGATTCTAGTGTACGGTCTGACTGCGGAAGGTCTGAATAATCCAATTTCAACCCCATTGGGTGCAAAGTATCCCCACGAAGTTCAATCCTCAATTCTCCATACCGTCTTGCAAGACATTCGTATACAACAATCCTACTATCTTGAATTGCTCGAAATTGCTCTTCTTCTGATAGTGCTTCTAGTAATATTGATTGTGGTCTACAATGTATCCACAGCGCTCTCGGCGATAGTGAGTCTAGGAATTGTTGGACTTCAATTGGGTGGGGGCTACTATGTCTGGACTTCTCAACTCGTTCTTTTCGATACCTTCTGGTCATCAATTAGTTCCTTAATAGTATTTGGACATGCTTCTTTTAATCAATACTATACAACTTATCAACTCAAAGAACAAATTAAGAAACAGTTCCAGAAATATTTATCTCCTGAGATGGTTGAAGAACTACAGAAAGACCCTAGTAAACTTAAACTAGGTGGTGAGAGAAAAGAGATGACCTTCATGTTCATGGACATATGTGGTTTCACCCCTATAAGCGAGGCGTATAAGAACAACGATGACCCCGAAGGTCTAGTAGAACTGATAAACAAGTTCTTAGATGTACAAACTAAGATTATCATAAATAACCGTGGAACCATAGATAAGTATATGGGCGATTGTATCATGGCATTTTGGAATGCTCCACTTGATTGTGAAGACCACGCCGACCTTGCAGTGAAATCCGCTCTAGAAGTATTAGAAGCAACTAAAGAATTAAATGAAGAATTATCTCCTCTCAATCTGCCTCCTATTAATGTCGGTATCGGCATTAGCACAGGAGAATGTATTGTCGGAAACATGGGGTCAGAAATTAGATTTGACTATTCCGTCATTGGAGATGCCGTCAACCTTGGCGCTAGACTCGAAGGTCAAACAAGGAATTATGAGGGGGTGGACTTGTTGTTATCGGAACGAACTTATCAATGCTGTCCATCAAGAGCATTTACAGAAGTCGACAGAATCCTTGTTAAGGGTAAATCCGAAAAGGTACGAATATACACACCGCTGGGAACTGATTGACCCACCAACCAATCTTGATTGGACAATGTTTGTCACATTACAAATATTAGACATCTATACAACTTATCGTGGTCTTCAATATGATTGTGTTGAAGAAGCAAACCCATTGTTCGGTAGACGACCATCAGTCAGTGATATGACACTTACTAAGTTTGCAGTATTGACACCTGCAATTCAATACGATAGAAGACATGGTAATCTAAACAAACGAACTATCAGGTCAACAAATGCCTTTATGGCAATTGTTATCGGTAATAACTTAAATGTGATTCACAGAGCAGAAAAGAGGTGTCAAAAAATAATAAAATAATAATAATGAGGATATATCATGCCAGTAAAATTTGGACCAACAGTAGCGAACTATGACCGTGCAACTAAGAAGACAACTATAGTTCACGATTATATGAAGAATAAATCTAATGCTGAGTTAATTGAAGCATATAATAAACCAGTGAAACCTAAACTCAGACAAAAGGTTAAGAACGAAATAGTCAGAAGAAACAAATTAGGATTGTCTAACATAGTATTCAACTAAATACTATTGTCACATAAATGACACATAACTGAAACAATTAAGACACAAGAGTAAGTAGAGAAATCGAAGTCCAGTTGTCGGATAGTTTCTAACATAACAGGAGATAAAAATGCGTAAATTAGCATCATTGTCTGCCTCGTATCTCAGGACACAAGCAGACAAACTACACGAACTTATGAAATGTGGGCGATTACAAAATGTCGTCAGGTCTGTTTTTTAACTTTTTTTCAAAAAACCCCTTGAAAAAATGGGTAAAAACACTATATAATAACCCTAAGTTAAAAACTAGCTGCAGTACGGATTTTAACTTACGATTGAAAGTTAAACAATATTTTATATTGAGAAGAGATTTTTAATTGCTTGCAATACTTAAAATCATACTTGCCTTCAATCACTTTAGTATGAACTCTTTGTGACTTCAAAAGAGCTCGGACTATCGCTCGAAGAAATAGTCTTCAAAAGAGCTCGGTCATAAAGAGATTCATACGCCCTTATGCTCATGTGAGGTAAGGAACATTAACAAACAGTCGCTTTAGGAGGACTATTATGACAATCTATGATGATGTCTTTGGAAAATCATTTCCATTCGCAATCGGGTTCGACAGAACTCTTCAACTATTAAACCGTGCAGAACACTTGCATGACTCACCAAACTATCCACCATACAACATCGTAAAGCATGATGCTGAAAATTTCAGTGTTGAACTTGCTGTTGCTGGTTTTAGTAAAGATGAAATCTCAATCACAAAAGAGAAAGAGGTTTTAAAAATCTCAGGTAAGAAAGAAGAACAAGATGAAAAGAATTTTGTTCACAACGGACTTTCTTCAAGAGCATTTACTAGAAACTTTACACTCGCTGACGATATAGTCGTTAAGGGTGCTGACATGAAGGATGGTATTCTAAATGTGTCTTTAGAGAGAATCATTCCAGAAGAAGACAAACCTGTAGAAATTAAAATAAAATAATTTCAAAAACCCCCTTGCATTTTTTAGAGGGTTCTAGTAATATAAATATTGCGAGATTAGTTTAATGCAAAACGCTTAACTACCAGTTAAGAGCTGCCTGTTCGAAGCAGGCATCTCGCTCCAATTTCTAGAAGAGGGAATAGATATGACACCATTTAAAGTAGGCGATTTAGTACCTGATGTTTGGGTTCAAACCAGAGTAGACGATGAGTTCGTGGGTTGGAACACAAATGAATCAATGCAAGGGAAAAAGGTTATTCTATTTGCACTTCCAGGAGCATTCACTCCAACATGTTCAACAAAACAATTACCTGGATTTGAAGAAATGTATTCACAATTCGCAGAGAAAGGTATTGATGACATTTACTGTTTATCAGTAAACGATTCATTTGTAATGAACGCATGGTTCGACTCTCTTGGCATCAAAAATGTCAAAGCAATACCTGATGGCAACTTAGAGTTTACAAAGAAAGCAGGATTTCTAGTAGACAAAGGAGACTTAGGTTTTGGTAAGAGGTCTTGGAGATATGCTATTGTTGTAGACGATATGAAAATCACTCATGTATTCGCAGAAGATATGGATGCAGAAGGTGACCCATATGAAGTTTCAACACCTGAGAATGTCTTAGAAAATCTCTAAAAAAGTCACTAGACAATAACCCAATACTGTGGTATCATGGTATTGGGTTTTTTTATGCTTACAATACTTTCTAAATCAAATGCCGAATACGCCGCCAAGGTCTTCATAGATTACTATGGAAACTTTGACCGTATCGATGAGTACTTACGAAAACTCAAACTCGAAAAGATAGATGCATTACCTACGCCACTCTTTGGCATGGGTCCAGAAGATGAGATGTTTCAAGACTTCGATATGCACCCAAACGATATGGAGTTTGAATGTAGAGAGTCAGATGTGTATGATGATTACATAGAGATTGTTGCATCACAAATAATCCAGAGTTCAATACCAGGTAAAACTTTAAAGTGGGTTGTCTATGAAAAGAATACAAACAAGATTGTTGGTTTTATTCGTTTTGGTTCTCCTACTATTAACTCCAAACCTCGTAATGAGTTTCTAGGAAAACCTTTAGACACTCTCAATGCAGATGTTATGAAAAGATTTAATGACTCTGCTATCATGGGTTTCAATATTATTCCTACACAACCATTTGGTTTTAATTATCTTGGTGGTAAACTTCTCGCCGCTATATGCAATTCGCATTATGCAAGGGAAACTTTGAACGCTAAATATAATACAAACTTTTGTATGTTCGAAACTACTTCACTGTATGGTTCATCAAAGACTACATCGATGTATGATGGCATGAAACCTTACTTGAAGTTCATAGGGTTGACTGAATCAGATTTTGTACCTTCACTTGCAGATATCGATTATAGAAATCTAAAAGATTGGTTTGAAAATCAGAACAATGGCAACTCTCTAGTTCCAGAACATGCATCGTCTAAGAAACTAAAGACACAAAATAAAATGATTCAGATTATCACTAACTCTTTAAAAGAACATAACAGTGACCTAATCAAACCATTTAAACAATGTTTCTTAGATGCAAAAGGTCTTACTGAAAGGAAAAGACAATATCTAGGGACATATGGTTATAAGAATGTCAAAGAGTATATGAACCTAGAAACTGATGTATTAGAAAAGAATGTCAACTATGATAGATTCGAACTTGACAATGTGATTGCATGGTGGAAGAAACATGCTTCTAAAAGATACGAGAATCTACAGAAAGACGGAAGACTAAGGACTGAACTTGAAGTTTGGTCAAAGAAAAGAGATATTGATATTATACGATGAACTTATATGATTTACAAGACTTCGACTTCGATACAGTCAAAGGGAGTCAACATCACATTCTAGTAATACCTAACATCACTAGACAACGAGAACTAGAAAAAGATTCATTCGTCTTAGTTATGATGAATGTCATTAGAGAACTGAATCTTAAAAGAGATGATTTATACTTCACAATTCCTATGCCGAAGTTTTGTGAACAGTTAGATTTCCCAAATGTAAATCAACCTTTATTCGACCAACCAACATTCCCTAATTCAATGAGAAGTCATTATGATTTCTTAGGATTCTGGAAAGATGTTCTCAACACATTGAATGTTGAGTATGATGTAGTCTGGTCACATCTGCCTGAACAAACAGTCAATGTTGTAAACAATCTACAGAATCTATACTCTAGTGATATACCTGTTATTGGGTATTCACATTGGATAGAGAACAAAGAGAACAACCCAAATAACAAACATACATTTTATCATTACAATGTTGCAGGTATGTTGACTATGGATAAATGTGGGTTCAATACTCAAACACAAATAGATGAACTCTTATCTGAACTAGAAGAACATTATAGTGAACAGACAATGGAGAAACTAGAAGATACATTGACACCTGTGTATCTTGGTTTTGAAGATGATAAGATAATTGATAAACCTGTAGAACAAGTTGAGAAGAGAATTGTATTCAATCATAGAACTCATGCTTATAGAGGTTATGATAAGTTTCTACAGATTATAAAAAGACTCAGAAATAAAAGACAAGATTTCAAAGTATGGTTTACAATGGCAGACCAGACAACAAAGTTATCAAAACATTTTGATGATACATCATTCTTTGAACTAGGTGGCGAACCAAGTAGAGAAGATTACTTACAGAAACTTAGAACCTGTGTTGCAGGTTATCATGGGGGTAATCGTTGGGCGATGTCATCGCAAGATGGTTTGGGTCAAGGTGTAGTTTATGTCTATGATGTGGGTAATGAAACAAAAGAAATCTTTGGCAAACTAGAAACAGGTTTCAGAGATATTGATACTGCTGTAGAACACTTTGATAGATTACTAGATGATAATCAGTATAGACTAGAACAATCACAGGTTGCATTAGAACATTGTCGTCAGGTTCATAGTTGGCGTAATAGGGTTAGTGGATTTGAAAAACTGATACAAGATGCCTTAGACTCTAATAGTCAAGTGATGAGTCATACAGATGCTAGAGATAAGATAGAAGAGTTTATTAAAGAGAAAAAGAAAGTATCAATCAGAGAGATTAGAGATTACATGGGTTGGGGTAAATCAATTACATTCAGAAAGTATAGAAACTATATTAAGAGTTTACCTGATTTTCATGTACTACATCATGGTAAGGAGGAATATTATGTATTTAAAGAATTGCATCGGTAGAATGATGGTCGTGTCAGGAGGTTTCGACCCCTTACACTCAGGTCATATAGAATACATTAAAGACGCCAAAGCAGAAGGTGATTCTCTAGTAGTTTTATTGAACAGTGATGAATGGTTAGCAAGGAAAAAAGGCAGACACTTCATGTCATTCAAAGAGAGAAAGTGTATCTTATCTCATTTAGAAGTTGTCGATGATGTAGTAGCATTTGATGACTCAGACGGAAGTGCTTGTGATGGTTTAGAGATTGTTAAGAAGAATAATCCTGATGCTAACATAGTTTTTTGTAATGGGGGAGATAGATTCATTGACAACATACCTGAAATGGGTGTTAAAGGTATAGAGTTCATGTTCGGTGTTGGTGGTAATCATAAGATGAATTCATCATCATGGATACTCAAAGATTTTCAATACAGAAAAGAAGAGAGATGCTGGGGTGAGTTCTATGATTTATTCCAAGATAAGAATGTAAAAGTAAAAGAACTTATTGTTGCACCTGGTCAAGGTATGAGTTATCAAAAACACAAACATAGAGGTGAAGTTTGGGTTGTATCATCAGGTAAATGCGACATAAATTATTCTGATAATTCACCTGAACCTGTGTTGACTCATACATTAGAGAAGTATGAATCATGGACAGTTCATAGAGGTTCATGGCATCAAATTACAAACCCATATGATGAAGAATGTAGAATTGTAGAGATACAATATGGTGAAGTTCTATCAGAAGATGATATAGAGAGATTGAGATATTATGAGCCTGTTTAAGAACACCTACATAGTCGTAGAAAACCCATACGAAGAAACAGCAGGCATTCAGTTAGTAGATACTGAATGGAAAGGTTTAGTATATCAATATGGTGATGTTCAGTTTGTAGATGGTAAACCTGAATTGAATTTCAAAAGAACTATAAGAAAATTACCAGACAATGTAGAACCTTCTGAGGAAGCAATTGAGGAATTACTAAATAATACCGAACTCAATAATCTAATGGGTGATATTCTTGTAGAGTTAATGCAAGAACAAATCAAACAGGAAAAAGAAAATGAACAAAGAGATTCTAAAGGAACAAATTAAAAGACATGAAGGTGAAGTCCTAGAGATTTACAAGGACTCATTGGGTTATCTAACTTTTGGTGTAGGGCATCTAGTCAGAGAAGATGACCCCGAATTCGGAGAACCAGAAGGTACACCTGTATCGCAAGAAAGAGTAGACTCAGTTTATGAAGTAGACTTTGATAAGCATGTAGAAGAAACATTACATGTTTGCGAAAAAAATAATATTGATTTTGAAGCATTACCTGAGAACATTCAACATGTTTTAGTTAACATGTGTTTCAACTTAGGTGCTAATAGACTAGGCAAATTTAGAAACATGTTATATGCATGTTCTGTTTCTGATTGGGAAGAAATGTCTAGACAAATGGAAGATTCACGATGGTACGGTCAGGTGGGAAGACGAAGTGTTGAACTACAAGAGATGGTACTAAACTGTGGATAATGTTAAATGTATTCGCCTTGATACAGGCGAAGTGTTAATGGGTTTTGTTAAAAAACTATGGAATGGGAATTACGAGATACGAGATGCTCAGAGATTGGTGGAAGAAGTCAAAGATGGAAGAATGGAGGTCAATTTTGGGCCTTTCATTCCCTATGCCAAAGAGTACACCTTCGTCATCAATAAAAACCTCATACAAACGGTGTTTGAAGCAAAGCCCCAACTCGAAACTAATTTTAAGGTTGCGACAGGCAACAATAGAGTTAGAGGACAAAAATAATTATGAAAGATATGACAAGTGATATTCTGAACTCAGTTGTAGCACATGCTGACGGAATGATTGCAAAACACAAAACGAATGTGCTAGTTCATTGTAAAAACTCAGCAGGTGTTGCCGAACACGGTGACCATATTGAGACCATTCAAAAAGAAATGGAATCTATCGCACACTATGAAGATATCAAAGATGTGGTTAGAAAACATTTTAAAGAATACGGCGATAAGTCCCTTTTAAACGAATAGTCTTTGTAGTATAATAACTACATGGATTTTTACACAAATGTATGCCGTAGTCGTGACAAAATACATGTCATCGGTTATCAGAACGGCGAGAAGAAAAAACTATCTGTTTCATACAGACCAAATCATTACATTCTATCTAAGAAAGGTCAATCACCTTACAGAGCATTAGACGGCAGACCTCTAGAGGTTGTCAATCTAAACTCTATGGGTGGGGCAAGAAAGTTCAGAGAGAAGTATTCTGGCGTAGAAGGTTTTGAAGTACATGGTTATGACAGATATGTTTATACTTACATCGCTGATAAGTTTCAAGGTGATATTGAATACGACCCTAGTCTAATTAAGATTGCAACACTTGATATCGAGTGTGAATCTGAGAATGGGTTTCCAGACCCAATGATTGCTCAAGAGCGAATCAATGCAATTACAATCAAACCATTCGGCAAAGAACCACAAGTCTTCGGCATCGGACCTTGGGACCATCAACAGAATTTAGTCTATCACGAATGTAAAAACGAATCAGACTTGATGATGAAGTTCGTCAAGTATTGGCGTAGTCAGTGGTTCGATATTATCACAGGTTGGAATGTAAACTCTTTTGATATTACATATATCTGTAATCGTATTGATAAACTATTCGGTGAAGATGAACATAGAAAGTTATCGCCATGGGGTCTTGTAAACTGTAGAGAGTTTACTTCATATGGGTATCAGAAACAACAAGTCTATACACTCGAAGGTGTGAATGTCATTGACTATCTTGAACTGTATAGAAACAGAACATTCGCCAACAGAGAATCATACACACTTGATTACATCTCACACTTTGAATTGGGTAAAAAGAAACTAGACTATTCAGAGTATGGGTCACTTCACACCTTATACAAGAACAACTATGCAAAATATCTTGAATACAATGTTCGAGATGTTGTACTTGTAGAAGAACTAGAAGAGAAACTAGGTTTCTTAGACTTGACTCTCGCTATGTCTTACGATGCAAAATGTAATTACATCGATACATTCGGCATGGTGAAGTATTGGGAAACTATCATCTACAATTTCTTAAAAGAACAAAACATTCAGACACCCCCACAGAAACTAAAGACAGGTAATGACAAGAACAAACCTATTGTGGGTGCTTTCGTAAAAGAACCTATTGTCGGTGGTCATAATTGGGTTATGTCTTTTGACTTGAACTCACTGTATCCACATTTGATTATGCAATACAACATCTCACCTGAGAAGATGGTCAAAGGTAATCGACAAGATGTGACTGTAGATAGAATGTTGAACAAACAATGCGACTTATCTTATTGTAAACAAACTAACACCACGGTTGCACCAAACGGTGTTCTTTTTAGTAGAGATAAACAAGGCATGTTTCCTGAACTCATGCAAACTTTCTATGAAGATAGAAAACGATTCAAAGGTCAGATGATTGAGTATCAAAAAGAACGAGAGAAGTGTACTGACCCTAAGAGAAAAAAAGAACTTTCAAGACTTATCAGTAGAGCACATAATAATCAACTCGTTAGAAAGATTGCATTGAACTCTGCTTATGGCGCTCTTGCGAATCAATACTTTGCATTCTTTAGTATTGACCTTGCAGAGGCGATTACAACAGCAGGTCAATTGTCTATTCGTTGGGCAGAGAAAGTTGTAAACGAATATCTGAACAAGATACTCAAAACAGATGAAGACTATGTGATTGCGATTGATACTGATTCAGTATACATTACAATGGATAAATTTGTTGAAGCAGTCATGCCAGATGAAACAGATAAGACTAAGATTGTAGAGTTTCTATCTAAAGTTGAGAAGACAATCGAAGATGTTTTAGAAAAAGGTTTCGAAGACCTTGCAGACTACACCAATGCATTCGAACAGAAGATGGAAATGGGTCGTGAAGTAATTGCAGATAGAGGTATATGGACTGCAAAGAAAAGATACATTCTCAATGTACATGACAATGAGGGTGTAAGACTTGCAGAACCCAAACTAAAGATTATGGGTATCGAAACTGCTAAGTCATCGACACCACTATGGGTTCGTAAAAGACTTGAAGAAGCATTGAAGATTGTTATGAGGGGTACAGAAAAAGAACTATGGGAGTTTGTAGAAACTTCTCGTAAAGAGTTCAGAGAATTGCCTGTAGAAGATGTTGCTTTCCCTAGAGGTTGCAGAGGTCTAATTCAATATCAAGACCCAACAAACATCTATACAAAGGGAACACCCATACATGTACGAGGCGCCTTGTTATACAATCACATGTTAGTTAACAAGAACTTAGATATGAGATATCAAACAATCAAGAATGGTGAGAAGATACTGTTTACATATCTTACTTTACCAAACACAATAAATGAGAATGTCATCTCATTCACTAACTCATTACCAAGAGAGTTTGATTTACACAGGTATGTCGACTATGATATGCAGTTTGATAAATCGTTTGTAGAACCTTTAAAGAATATCGTCACTCTTATCAATTGGAATGTTGAACCTGTCGCAAGTTTAGATACCTTCTTCGCATAAATAACAGTAAGCAATTATAAGAGGTTTCAAGATGATTAATTCCATGACAATGGACCTAATTCAGAAACTAGAAAGGCGGATTGAACAAGTAGAAGAATCTTGTAAATGTTTAGAGAAAGACTCACACCCGCCGATTGGATTATGTGAGTTTGATGGTTTCAAAGAATTGGTAGAAAGAATTGATGAAATCGAAAAGAAACAAGCTGAACGATTTCCTCATTTAATAAAAAGAATAGAAGAATTAGAAAATGCCCTACAGTCAGAAGGTACTAGATAGATTCGAAGGTGTATTAAATGCACCAAAACAATTTTCAGTGGGTCGATTTGACCCTAATGACCCAAATGTAGCAACAGGCATGGCAGGTGCGCCAGCATGTGGCGATGTTATGAAGTTGCAATTGAAGTTAGATGAAGAAGAGAGAATCGTTGATGTTAAATTTAAAACTTATGGGTGTGGGTCTGCTATAGCATCGAGTTCGATGTTTGTAGACTTATTGAAAGGTAAAACTATAGAAGAAGCAAAACTCATCAAAGATAAAGATATCGCTGATGTTTTAGAATTGCCCCCAATAAAGATTCATTGTTCTGTTCTTGCAGAAGAATCAATTAGACAAGCAATAACAGATTGGGAGAATAAAAGTGTACGAGTATAAAGTATCAGTAGTAAAAGTAGTAGACGGAGATACCGTTGATGTAGATATCGACCTAGGGTTCGGTATGGTGTATAAAAAACAAAGAGTAAGGATGCTTGGCATCGATACTCCAGAATCTCGTACTAGAGATTTAACTGAAAAGAAATTTGGTAAAGCAAGTAAAAAACATCTAAAGAAATTATTAGAAGATGCAGATTCAATCTCACTTGTATCGCATGACAAAGGTAAATTTGGAAGAATCTTAGGTGAGTTATTCACTCATCATGTCGAAGGTCATCCAGTATTCGGTCATAAAGTAAATGTCAACGAACAAATGATTTTAGACTATCATGCAGTAAAATATACTGGTGGTAATAAAGAAGAGATTGAAGAAGGTCATATGAAGAACCGTGAGAAATTAATTCAATTGGGGCAAGTAGAATTATGACAATGGCAATGTTAGATGTGTTTTACATGTTTATGATTATTGTGATATTCGGTTTCATTGTACACCTTGAAACTGAGATGAAGATATTAATCACAATGATGAAGGAACATACAAGGTATAGAACTCCTTTATGTGATAAAGATTTAGAAAACATCGAAAACCGACTAGACAAATTAGAAGATAAGTAGTAAACTAATATTAGTTTATGAAAATACATTATGAGAGGTGTGAATTATGTCGTTTATAAAAGACTTAGTTAAAGCGTCTGGCAATGAATATGCGAATATCGTTGCAGATGGCGTCGCCGCTGGCGATGTAGATAATTTTGTAGATACAGGTAGTTATATCTTTAATGCATTATTATCAGGTTCATTATACGGTGGACTACCAGCAAACAAAATCACTGCAATCGCAGGTGAGTCAGCAACAGGTAAAACTTTCTTCGCATTAGGAATGTGCAAACAATTCTTAGAAGATAATCCTGATTCTGCTGTAATCTATTTCGAATCTGAATCTGCTATCTCTAAAGAGATGATAACAGAAAGAGGAATCGATGCCGAAAGAATTGTTATCGTGCCTGTGGTAACTGTTCAAGAATTCAGACAACAGGCAATCAGTATTCTCGATAGATATCTCGAAACTCCTGAGGACGATAGACCTCCGATGATGTTTTGTTTAGACTCTCTTGGTATGTTATCAACTACTAAAGAGATTGAAGACACAGCAGCAGGTAAAGAGACTAGAGATATGACGAGAGCTCAAGTCGTAAAAGGTGCATTCAGAGTTTTAACTTTAAAACTTGGTCGTGCAAAAGTTCCGATGATAGTGACCAATCATACATACGATGTAATTGGTTCAATGTTCCCACAAAAAGAAATGGGTGGTGGTTCAGGTTTGAAGTATGCCGCCTCTTCAATTATCTATTTGTCAAAGAAAAAAGAAAAAGAGGGTACAGAAGTTATCGGAAATATTATACACTGTAAGAATGCCAAATCTAGATTGACTGTAGAAAACAGAATGGTCGATGTCAGATTAACATACGATGAGGGTCTCGACAGATATTATGGTCTATTAGACCTCGCATTGGCAAGTGGTGTCTTTAAGAAAGCATCAACAAGGGTTGAATTACCAAATGGCAAAACAGAGTTTGGTAAAACAATAAACAATAATCCAGAAAAGTTCTTTACAGAAGAAGTAATGCAAGAACTTGAAACAGTGTGTAATCAATATTTTAAATATGGAAACGAGAATAGAACAGACAATAATCAAGAATCTGATTCAGAGTGAAGAGTTTACACGGAAGGTCATTCCGTTCATCAAATCTGAGTATTTCGCTGATTCATCTGAAAGGTTAGTCTACAGACTAACAAGAGATTACTTTGATAAGTATACAAAGAATCCAACAGTAGAAGCACTTCTCATTAATCTTGATAACGAAACATCTCAGTCAGAGAGTGTCGTACAAGAAGCACAAAAACTACTGAATAATCTCAATACAGATGATACGCCATTTGATTGGTTAGTAGACGAAACTGAAAAGTGGTGCAAAGATAGAGCAATCTATATTGCAGTCATGGACTCAATCGAAGTAATCGATAAGAAGTCCCAAAGGTCTACCGGCGAAATACCAGAACTGTTGAAGGATGCCCTTTCCGTGTCCTTTGACCAACACATTGGTCATGATGTATTAGAAGACGCTGATGATAGATTCGACTTCTACAATACAGAAGAAGAGAAGATACCTTTCGACTTAGAATATTTCAACAAGATTACAAAAGGTGGGTTGCCGAACAAGACTCTAAACATTTGTCTTGCAGGTACAGGTGTTGGTAAGTCATTGTTCATGTGCCACATGGCATCATCATGTCTACTCATGGGTAAGAATGTTCTGTACATTACACTTGAAATGGCAGAAGAACGAATTGCAGAGAGAATCGATGCAAACATAATGAACATACCAATCAAAGAACTGCCGAATGTATCGAAGAAAGATTACACAACTAAAGTTGAACGAATCAAAAACAAAACAAAAGGTAAACTTATTGTAAAAGAATATCCAACTGCCGCTGCTCATGTAGGGCATTTCAGACATCTATTACAAGAACTAAACATTAAGAAAGATTTTAAACCAGATATAGTCTTCATTGACTATCTGAACATTTGTGCATCACATCGTATCAGACCAGGTGCAGGTGCAAACTCTTACACACTTGTAAAGAGTATTGCAGAAGAACTTAGAGGTCTTGCTGTCGAATATGATGTACCAATGGTGAGTGCTACTCAGACAACAAGAAGTGGTTATGGTTCTACAGATATTGGACTCGAAGACACTTCTGAATCGTTTGGGTTGCCAGCAACTGCTGACTTGATGTTCGCATTGATTACAAGTGATGAACTAGAAGAGTTAGACCAACTCGTAGTCAAACAGTTAAAGAATCGATACAATGACCCTACAATCTTCAAAAGATTTGTCATAGGTATCGATAGGGCAAGAATGAAACTCTATGATTGTGAACAAGAAGCACAAGAAGAGTTGTTTGATTCTGATGATAATGATGACACTCCTGTATTCGATAGAGTCAGAGGGTCAGAAAAATTTAGTGACTTCAAAGTATAATGGAACCATTTGTACAAAAACAATATGACGAGTATCAGGCAAATCGTACTGAGAAAGAAATATTATCTAAAGAAGAACTAAGAGAAAAGATTATTGCAGACCTGAATCTCGTTTGCAATATGAGTGTAGAAGAATATACACTCTATCAGAAGTACCAAGAGATTCATATGAAGTATCCAACTCAAACAGTTTCAACTCTTTTCGGAGAAGAAACACAATTAATCAATCAGGAACATAAGAAGTTAATCGATGAAACAAAAAACAACATTTGGTTCCCAAACTCTTACGAAGATTTTGAGAAACTTGAACCAGAACTTATTTACACCGATTCGGAAAAAGATAGACAGAGTGCTGGCACGCTTACAGAGAAATGGAATTGTTTACGAACTTTCACTCATACTCAGAAGAACTCTTCGAACATTGGAAGAAACTTACATTACATTATTAGAGATAAGGTTAGTCAGAAATATCTTGGCGTTATTTGTATTACTGGTGATTTTATCGACCTTACTCCAAGAGATGATTACATAGGGTGGGATAGAGAATACAAAACTAACAGTGGTAAACTTAATTGTACTGCAATTGGTTCTAGTATTTTACCAACTCAACCTCTAGGGTTTAATTATACAGGTGGCAAACTACTTGCTCTACTTTGTCTTGCAGATGAAGTTCAGAATCAGTGGAAAGAAAACTATGGAGACACCTTGGTGTCAATGACAACCACATCTCTCTATGGTAAATCAAAAGCAAATCATTTATCACAATACGATAGATTGAAGTATTGGAAGAAAATGGGATTCAGTAAAGGGTCTTTATCATATGAGATTTCCAAAGACACTGAAAGAGCGATGCTCGACTACGCTGAACATCATTATAACGAGAGATACTTTCTATTGTATGTCGCAAAGAGAGAGAATGGTCAGACTCTAAAGAGAGACCACAGAAATCGTATGCGACAATTCATGTATTCTAAGTTAGATATACCAAAAGATATTATTAAATCAGAACACCAAAGAGGTATATACTTCTCTACATTCTATGATAACAGTAGAGAATATCTTAGAGGTGAAATCGAAGAAGATAAGTTAGTCAAGTCATTTGACACCTCAGTAGAAGGTTTAACAAATCTTTGGAAAGAAAGATACGCCGCTAAGAGAATTAATAATCTTATGAACGCAGAGAGGCAGAGATTAGACTCAACTCTATTCTATGATGATGTTATAACTATGTCATGGGAAGAAACTAAACATAAGTATCTCGGTGAAGTTGGAAGATAATGGGGCTATAGCTCAGTTGGGAGAGCGCCGCCTTTGCACGGCGGAGGTCAAGAGTTCGAATCTCTTTAGCTCCACCATTTTATTATGAATTATATAATTAGAAAAATTAAACCAGAAGACGCTCAAGCATGTTATGATAATCAACATGCAAATCATTTTCATGATTTTCTTTGGTCTTTAGATTCGTGGAAGTTTGTAAGTACATTTCTAAAAGATTCTTGGGTTGCAGAATTCGAAGGTAAAGTTATTGCTCACAATGTTGGTCTAATAGTTAATTTAGATAATAATCAGATATCATATAACATTTTAGATAATTGTGTTAATCCAGATTATAGAATGAGTGGTGTATCAGGCACCATAATGGATAATATGTGTCAATTCTACCCTATGATGAATACAAACATTCATGCAGATAATAAGGCCGCCGAACACATATTAGTCTCTCGTGGTTTTCGAGTCATCGAAGAAGTGGAAAACCACTTTTCTGATGGAGGGACCATGAAATATCTTATACGCTCGGAGGAGTGGCAGAGCGGTTGAATGCACCGGTCTTGAAAACCGGCATACCTGAATAGGGTATCGTGAGTTCGAATCTCACCTCCTCCGCCATCTAGGGGTTGACAATGACCATCACTTTTTAGTACCATAACCATATGAGATTAATAAGGAGAAAAAAATGAGTCATTGGGTAAACGATGTAATAGTAGATAACATCATATCAGATGTCGCAGATATGGCAGATAAAGATGTTATCATGGCACTCAACAGTGCTAATGTAAGTAAAGTAGCAAAATTTGATGGGTCAAGTCATGACTGCAACATCATAGATTTTGCAAGAGATGTTCTAATAGACCAAATGTGGGACGACCATGTAGATATGGGAGGTCCTCATGGGTGAAGTTGATTTAAGAGATTACTTTAGAGAATACGACCCTGTAAAATACAAACAATCTGGTAAAAGATACGAGGGTTATGTATCAGATGTTCAAAAAGATTTCATCTATGGAAGATTTTGGGAAGTAGATGAGTACGACCAAAAGGTTGATGATTACAAATTCACAGCAATAATCTATCATTCAGTCATGAAAGGTCTAGAATTCGAATGGTGGTTCGATGGTCAAGGTTGTGACAACTCAGCAATTGGGGTGTCAGGATGTTGGGAAAAATTCGCCGCCTAGGGGTTGACAATGACCCCTATTTTTTAGTACCATATACCTATGAAATATGAAAAGAAAACAATAATTTTTGATGTTGATGGCACTATCGCCGATGTCGAGCATAGAAGACATCTTGTAAATGGCGATAAGGGTTTCAAACCTGATTGGGATGCTTTTAGAAAAGCAACAGAAGATGATACTCCTGTTCAATGGGTTTGTGATATCGCAAAAAGATTTATTGCACAAGGTGATGAAGTTGCTTTCTTCTCTGCTAGAAACGAGTCAGAAAGAGAAGTCACTGAGAAACAGATTAACGATTGGATTGGCGAGGGTCATAAAGGTGTCTTTTTAAGACCTAATGACGACTATACTCCTGATGATGAGTTCAAGTCTAAACTTGCCGATAAGTTTATCGAAATGGGTGGTAAAATTGATTTAATCTTCGAT
>MDTC01003445.1_pt1 | contig 28957 bp, 22 predicted proteins | sample 811181 | NCBI WGS metagenome assembly MDTC01 (sample SAMN05326644, study PRJNA326480) | marine metagenome | isolation source: seawater | place: Pacific Ocean: North | collected 2011 | reverse complement strand
CCCGCGTCCTTGGCCAGTTGCATGCATTCCCGCAGGTTCATTCGCTCCGGGTAGGGGAAGGCCCACTGGTTGATGGACTTCTTCATCTTGTAGCGTTTCAGTGAACTGCGTCGCTCGTCCGCCTTCCCGGGTGCGGCGGTAGCGGTGCTTGTACTGGTTGCCGTTGCCATGGCCCCAACCGCCGCCGTGGCCGCCCACTTAAAGGTGGAGCGCCGAGACATGCCGTTGGCCGGTGTTCCCCATGGGGCAGTCAGCTTTGGTGAATCAGTCATGCCTGATAAATTTCCTTTTCGTTGGTTTTAAAGCTTCGGGGGGTGCCAATCGGGAATACCACCTTCCTCCAATTGCTTGGCATGTAGAACATGATAGGGGCGGGTAGGTGACATCGGAACGTCCTCGTTGACCATTAGCGGCCGGGTTTCCTGCCAAAACTTCTCATAAGCAGCTCGCATGGACTTGACCACCTCGGGATGCTTTTCCGCTATGTCAGTGGTCTGGTTCGGATCCTTCTTCATATCGTAAAGACTGTTCCCCACTAGGCGGTAACGAGCGTTGCGCACCGCGAAACCTTTCCACATGTGGTCCGTCGGTTCAGAACCGGTCCTCCACCGGGCAACCTGCGTGAAAAGATGGCGGTCCTTCCACTTGGCCTTGGAATTCTTGAGAAGAGGAACGAGGCTTCGACCTTCGACTTGGCCCTTTGGTAATTGCTCTATTCCCGCAATATCCGCAAGTGTCGGCAAAAGGTCAATGTGAGCGGATATTCTTTGCACGGCCTTGCCCGATGGGAATTTGCCCGGCCAGCGAACGAAGAACGGGACACGGACTCCGCCTTCGTAGGGCGAGCCTTTGGAGCCCCTCATACCCGCGTTGAATCCTTCCATGGGCTTTCCGTTTTCGGAAGTGCCCAATTTGGTGCCTTCCCGCACCATGCTACCAACCGAACCATTGTCCGACATAAAGATGAGGATGGTGTCTTTGCTTAGATCCCATTCGTCAAGTTTGCTCATGAGACGACCCATGTTTTCGTCGATATTCTCGATCATGCCGTAGAAACCGGCGGTCTTCCCCTCAAACCCGAGGTCCGTGAAGCGCTTGGTGTTTTTCGGCGGGGCGATGAAAGGGCCGTGCGGGGCGTTGGTCGTAATATAGGCAAAGAACGGTTTACCCTCATCCTTTACCTTTTTAATCCAACCCATCCCGGCGGTGAAAAACAAGTCAGTGCAATAACCCTCGGTCTTTACGAAGGAGCCGTTGTGGCGGATGGTTGGATTGAAGTACTTGTTTCCGGGAGCATCGGCGCAAGAGCATTTATAAGCCTGGCCAATTCCTCCCGCCCCGTGAATGAAAGCCTCGTCAAAACCGCGCTTGTGAGGCTGATAGGGTTCCTCGTCTCCCAAATGCCACTTTCCGAAAATCCCCGAAACATAACCCGCCTTGGACAGAACCTGAGGAAGGGTCACCGTGCTCAAGGCCATCCGCTCACGCTCCAGAATGGTATGAGTGATCCCGTTTTTCATCGGATGACGACCCGACATGAGAGCGGCTCGTGTCGGAGAGCAAGTTGGGCTAACCAAGAAGCGATCAAACCGGGTACTTTGACCGTGCAAGGCATCAAGACTTGGAGTCTTGATCCAAGGATGCCCATGCTTGCCAACCGGTCCGTAACCTTGGTCGTCGGTGATGACGAGGATGACATTGGGCTGTTTGCCAAAGGCGGGCTCTGTCGCGTGAATAGAATTCAGGGCAACAGTCGAGGCAACGGCGATGAACACAGAATTTATGAAATTACGGGACACGGTAGGATTTCCTTTCAATGGATTTACAGAATTTTGAAATGAGGATTAAGAAAATGAAATCTCATAGTGGCCTCAGGTACAATCAAAGAAAAACCTTTATAATCATTTGACCTGCTCAAGGAGAGATAGTACGCTTATGTACTATCGGAATGAGATATCTCTTCTCAGTTTTCCTTCTGGCCGCATTCGCCTCCCCTTTGTTCGGGCGGGTTTTTACAAGTGCGGACGGCGTGCGAAAGATTGATGCCTCCGTCATTTCTTACGATGAGGAATCCGAAATAGTAAAGATTCGTCGCAAGGATGGTCGTATATTTGAAAGTGCAATCTCACTTTTTAGTGCTGTCGACCAAACCTATGTGTTGCGTTGGCAAACTGGTTCCAAGGAAAGCTATTTTATTTATGGCAAGCAATATCCCGGTCATTTGCAGTTACTTATAAAAATGTTGAACGCCGGAGGGATTGGGTACGGGCAGAACATATTGTATGGTCCCGGCTATCGCCCGGTCGTCATTGGAAATGGCCCAACCCCGTTTTTATCTTGGGTGAATGGCTATGATCGATTGGCGGGCAGGTATAATCGATTCAGTACCACGGGTGTGACCTTTGATTTGGTAAAGGACAACTGGCAGGCTCGCATTGCCTTTCGTTCGGGCTCTACGATTACAACCGGCGTGGGTGGTCCGATGGTAATGGGAGGAAATTTCATTGGGCTTCCGAGCGTATCCGGTCCAATCCTTTATCAACAACCTAGCCAAATTGTATTTACCAATGGTATTCCGGCGAACACCTCTGTTGTTATTTTGCCTAGAGGCCCTTCCCCAGTTTACGTGAATCCGTTTGCAGGAGGTGTTTCATTAAACGGCATCAACGGTGGGTTCATTGGAACCTCCTCAGGATTTTCGCGTAGAAGCGGGGTCAATATCCGTATTTCCCGCTAAATCAGATTTTTGCCTTACGGGCATAGTCTCCCGTTCTATTTCGCCCAATCTTCGTACCTTTTTGCAATGCCTGCGGTTTTGGCGTCATTTGCATGGAAGAGAAAACGATAGCGGAAGGTTACGGACTCACCGTTCTTCACTTTCATATCCCCCGTCCCCTTTGGTTTTCTTTCGAAGTTGTGGATACCAAAAGGATTGGCGGCAACTAAGCCGTAGTCGCGGGCGTGCCACCAAGTCGGGTGTCTGGGATTGGTGGGATGACCGAAGATAGAGAAGCCAACCACTTTCTTTTTCTGTGGGGCCCAGTAGGATACCCAAGCGGCACGTTTCCCCCAAAGCGCCTTGTCGGTATCGCCGGCGCTGTTGAGCGCTTTGCCTTTGGCGACCGATCCTTTTAGGCGAAGAACCGGGTTGGACCTGATTCCCATTGAGCCTTCCTTGGTATCGCCGAAAGTGACGTCGCCGGAATCGGCGAGAATCTTTACCGTTACGTCGATTGCCCTGTCGTCGCCTTCACCGTGAAAAGCGAGTTCGCGCTCGTCACGGCACACAACCTTCCCCTTTGAATCAACCCACTTGTTTCTAGTGGCGATGACGTTGCCTTTGAGTTTGAGGAATTTTTCATGGATGATTTCCCCCGTATCTTTCCCGATATGCCAAAAGCTAATGCCGTTTACTTCCCCGTGAGTATACCAAAGCGAAGCGTGGTGGGGGTGATCCTTGGCTTCGCCTTCACCGGCTTCTTCAAGCGGGTATCGCCTGGTCATGGGAATGTCGTTTGGTCCTATCACCGGATACAAGATCGGCTTTGCTCGCTTCTCGTCATTGTAGACGTATTTGGTGAAGAGTTTGCCGGCTACTTTAACAGCAACTGAGACATCGTCTTTATTGAGGGTAACCTCGGCAGTATTTTTTTCAGCAAAGGCAAAGTTAGCTGAGGCGATTGTGAAAAGTGAAAAGAGGAGCATTTTGTACATGATATCTTTTTGCTTGGTATTGAGGATTCGATTGAAAGCTATTTTGTTTTCGTGAGAGTCACCTTAATCGTCAATCTTCGTCTGCTCCCCTTCGGCAATCATTCTCAAGAGAGATTCGCTTATATGTTCGCGAATCTTCCTTGGAAGGTTGTCGGCCCGATCTTCAAAACTTTTCAAACGTGATGACGGCAAATAATGGTTTTGTGAGCCTAAAACTTGTTTTTGAATTCTGCCCGGCTTGAGCTCTCCTTCGGAAACATTAAGGTATTTCCCCAGTTTGCCCCTAGTATGTCGAACTGCATATTCATCAAGCAAGAGATCAAAGACCAATTCGAATGCAAAGATTTCGTCGTTTTCGTCGAACCAAACAGTGAGCGACATGTCTCCATCGGCATAGCTACAGCGATCTCTTTCCGCCACTAGAGAGTTGTTCGGCAAGGGTTTCAGCATCGCAATCTACTGAAAACACTTTCGTGCCATCGTTCAAGATATGTTTAGCAACTCAAAGAACTTTAGGACATATCATTTGTTAGCACCACCAAAGGCACCTATGGCGGCAATGGAATAACTTCGCTTGGACTCGAGATGCGAAACTTTACTTTTCCAAGATCCAGATGTTTCGGAACTGTAGAGGATTGCCGTGTCCTTGTAATTTAATCGGCCCGGGAGTTCCTTCGGGATCACCGCGAGAGCCACCGGTCTTGCCTGGGATGTCGTACTTGTCGTGGATCAGGATACCGTTGAGGCGGGCGGTAAACACGGCATTCTTCGTTTTCTTCCCATCCTTGGACTTGGCGTTGGTGAACTCGACGTCGTAGGTTTGCCAACGCAGGGGAGGGAAGCACCCGTTCACGTCGGAGGCTTTCTTCGAATAGATGCCGCCACATTCGTTGTTGAGACCCTCGAGCCCGAAGGAGTCGAGAATTTGCATCTCGTAGTGGTCCACTTGGTAGAAGCCGCTGTTGCCACGACCTTGCCCTCTTGCGGCAGGGCGATAAGGCAGGAGGAATTCGATGTGCATAAGGTAGTCGTTGAATTTACGCTTGGTACGAATGTCACTCCCATCGGTGTTGAGAAGCTTGGTTTTCTCGTCAACTCGGCCACCTTGCCATTCTTCTTTGCTTTTACCATCAAAGAGTACGATGGCGCCTTTGGGTGACTTCTTGCCCATGGTAGGGCTTACGCGGTTTGCCTTGGTAAGAGAAAAACTTTTCCCTTTGTCGGTCTTTCCTTCGAGTTTGTCTCCCGAGATCACTCCGGAATATTCCTTGTGACCTTGTGGAGGAAAGTCTCTTGTTGCGCTAAACTCTGCGGGAGAATTACCGAGGTAACGCTTTTTGCCCTTGGCGGCATGCAGAATAACGGATTTCCCTACGAGTTTGCCATCCAGTAAAATCTTGTTCTTGCCGTCCCATCCGGCCCCTGGCAAACCACCTGTATAGAGCACTGCATGGAACGCGCCCTTGTCGAGGGCGATCACCTGGGCGCCAAGGCCTTCTGCCGCATATTCTCCTTGATACTGGTAATCGGCAGGTAGTTTAGGATCGGTGGCATCCGTGAAGGTACCACCGAATTGTCGTGGCGCTGCGGTTAAGATTACACAAGAGGCAATCAAGGCAAAGCAGTGAGGGAAGAGAAAGCGCATATCCATAATGGTTTATCTTTAGGAGTTCGAAGTCTATTTTTTGAGGTGTGGGAAACATTTCACCCCAAAGAGTCTAAATCCTTGTGGCAAAGTTAAAGTTGATCTCAGTTTTGAAATTTTTCGAGAAGGCGAGATTCAGATAAGAAAAAAATTCAGCGACTTGGGATAGCTTTAATATCTTCCTCTGAAGGCCAGAACTTTTCTATGTCCGAGAGTGGTGGTACTTCTCTGGGACGTACTAGGCGAAAACCCACGAAGAGGGCATCGGTATGATACCAGACGCTTTTCGGAATTTGCGGATCCTGCTGTTTCCATGCTTCGTTCGAACCCATGCGAGCAGCACTTCTGTGTTTACTCGATCCATCGTCCCAAGACCCGCCTTTGACTAATCTTGGATAAAGCGTGTTTGGAGCGACCAATGGATTTTCCACTAGGCCCTTGAAGGCTGATTCACCGGGGGGAACATATTGGTCGAGAACCCATTCCCACACATTTCCGTGCATATCGTGCAAGCCCCAAGGGTTTGCAGGTTTTTGACCAATTTTCTGATACTTAAAACGGCTATTTCCGAGATGCCAAGAGTGTTTAGAGAGTTCCCCCTTGTCTTCGCCAAAACTGTAGGCTGTTTCCGTTCCGGCCTTACAGGCGTATTCCCATTCTGCCTCGGTGGGCAAACGATAAAACCTACCCGTTCTTGCGCTTAGCCACATGCTATACATCTTCGCGGCGAGTTGCGTCATGCATATCGCCGGATAACCATTTTTTCCCATTCCGAAAGTCATGTCGGTATATGGAGCAGTTGGCTTAGTTACGCCATCGGTCAGTTCATCGGCGTCGGTAGGTTCCAACTTTTTGTACTTACGGTTGTCCTTATCCAAGTTAAGCATCCAGAGTTCGTATTCATCCCAAGTCAATTCATGCTTGGCCATCCAGAAATCATTCACCTTAACTTTGTGGGCTATATGCTCCTCTTTTCCTCGATTCGGATCTTCTTTGGGGCTGCCCATGGTAAAGGTTCCACCTTTTATGGGCAACAGGTCGAAAGAAGAGTCGGAAGTAGGGATTTCTTGCGTGTAAGCCTTGAAGCCATCATTTGCCGTTCCAGCCTTGAAGCCTAATTTCCGGTAAAGTTCTTTAGGCAACATTCCCAAAACGGTTAGGGATTTCTTTTTAGGTTGAAGTATAATTCCTTCCGGCCATTCAGCCCCTTCTTCAATCCATCTGCGAAGCATGAATAGATCGGCAGGGTCGAGAGGGTCGTTCCCCTCAGGGGGCATGAGCTCCTCATCGTCCATCGGTAGAGTGCATAAATACCAAAGATCGCTTGCGACGGGGTCACCGGGGACGATGACGTCATCATTGGCGAAGGCGTGCTCAAAGGTGTCCAATCTAAGTTTGCCCTCGGCTTTATCCTTCCGATGGCAACTTAAGCAATTAATCTCGAGAATTGGTTTTACGTCATTCACGAATGAGATTTTTTTCGGCAATCTCTTGCGTGAAGTCAGTTTTATCCCATCAGGCCATTTGGCTCCTTCCTTTATCCATTGCTTAAGGATTGTTTGCTCAGCTTTACGAAGAGGGTAATCCTTTTCCTCGTTCTTGACCGGAGGCATGATTTCATCGTCGTCTATAGCGAGTGTGGTCGTCCAGTAGAGAGAGCTTTCCTCGGGATCGCCGGGAGTAATTACATCTTTGGACTTAAACGCGAATTCTTTTTCATCGAGGCGAAGCTTGCCTTTTGCGTTGTCGGCGCGGTGACAGCTTACGCAGTTGAACTCCAGTACAGGCTTCACGTCTTGAACAAAGTCAATTTCAGCTGCCAACGTGCCAAATAGGCCTAGACTAGCACTTAGGTGTGTAAGTAAATGTAGATGATACCGTTTCATTATATTATTAGTTAATACTATCAAATATAGGGTAAATCGCCCTTTATCCCAAAAACATTTCTAAGTGTGAAGAAAAAAGCTCTGTTGTAGGAAGGCTTAGGTTGTGCGAAGTTATATACTATGCGATTTCTTGCAATAGCTTTAATCCTCTTCCGGATTTCGCTTCAAATCTCTCAAGCGGAGCGGACACGCTTTGCTTTCGTCGAAAAGCAAATGGGTGCGGATTTCCGCATTGTTCTCTATGCAGATAGCGAAAAGATTGCTAAGGAAGCCGCCAATGCCGCTTTTGCTGAGGTCGAACGCCTCAATGCCATTTTCAGTGACTATGACGCAGAAAGTGAACTTAGTCGTCTTTCTGATACTTCCGGCTCGGGGCAACGCATAGCGCTCAGCGATGATCTTTTTGCAGTGCTTGATGCCTCTCAAAAACTTTCTCGGCAAACGGCAGGTGCTTTTGACGTTACGATTGGACCATGCGTGCGCCTTTGGCGGATCGCTCGTTTCCGAAAGGCTTTTCCCTTAACCGAGAAGCTTGCGGAAGTTCGCAAGGCGGTCGGCTTTCGGCATCTGAACATTTCACAGACAAAACAAACTGCTCTTCTAGAGGTTCCCAACATGGTGCTCGATCTTGGAGGTATCGCAAAGGGATATGTCGCCGAAAAAGCCCTTATGGTTTTGGGGCAGCGAGGTATTCGATCGGTTCTTGTGGACGCCGGGGGGGATTTGGCGTTAGGTGATCCTCCTCCAGGTCGTAAAGGTTGGCGAATCGAGATTGGCGGGCTCAAGCATCCCGACCTTCCTGTTTTGGAATTGGCCCGTTGCGCAGTAGCTAGTTCTGGCGACGTGGAGCAATTCGTTGAAATCTTGGGTAAACGTTACTCTCACCTTGTAGATCCGAATACCGGTATCGGTCTAACTACTCGAATTCAAGTCACGGTTGTTACTCCTAGGCCAATGTATGCAGACTCTCTTGCCTCCGCTCTCAGTGTTTTGGGGTCTGAAAAAGGTGTCAAGTTTGTACAAAAACTATCTGAAGTCAGAGCCTATTTTGTGGAAGGCATCGGCGATCAACGAACCCTTCGCGAGGCGCGAGGAAAGTAACTATCCTTACCTTTTCCACTCAGAAAATCTTATCATCTCACAGTAATAAAAAATTAAACCTATGAAAAAATTACACTATGGTCTCGTCGGCATTATTCTTGTTCTATCTGCAGTCATTTTTTCGGGACAAGCGACCCGTCGTGACCTTCAAATAATTTACCCTGAACAATCTCGTGATTATAGAATTCGTTCCGCCGATCTGCTTAATGCGGGTTACCAAGTCAAATTTGTTTTTTACGGTGAAAAAGGCCAGACCGGCCTAGTCTTTGTGCGCTAGCTAGCTCTTTGCCAGCTGGTTATGCACCAGCTTGAACGCGAGTTTTCTCTGTCCTCTGTTTTAGCGATTTCGACTTTTCGTTTTTAATTGTTCGCCTGAAATGTCAAACCGTTCCTTTGGTTCGTAACTTAGCCTATGCAGAATAGAAGTTTCATTCGCTACGACTTTTTATCATTTCATGAAGTTTAGCATTAGGGGACTTTGTCTCTCGGCTTTTCCTTTTCAGAACCCTCAGCACCTCAATGAGAACCCGAATCGGTATATTTTCGCTAATATTCTTTGCGGTCGCACTCCTGCTCTTTGGCTTGTTTTATCCAACTGAAGAGGAGAGGATTCTAGCTCAATTTGAGGATCTTTCCGTTATTGCATCAAAGTCCGGCTCAGCGTCAACTATAGCAGATGCACTGGTTCTCGAAGACTTCCGTGATCTTTTCGCCCCCCAAGTTTATCTAGAAATCGGTCGCCGATCTAGACTTGCGGGCCAATATACCAACCGAGAAATTATGCAGCTCTACGGTCGAATTCGCCTTCAGTCCACGGGACTCAGCCTCCGTTTCGAAAATATCAAAATTCTTTCCTTGGAGGAGACGGATGCCACAACTTCTGCCGACGTCTATGCTGAAGGAACTGATAATATTCAAGGTTCCAACCGCGTTGAATCCTTTCATGCCAAAATTGATTTCCTAAAGATCGATGGCGACTGGAAATTCCGACAATTCATCTACATAGAGCCTTTGCCCGGCAAATGAACTTTCTGCGTGACCTCACGCTTTTGACGATTATCCCTGTTTCTTTTCACTTTTACCCAAAAAATCTAAATCATGAAGCACATTCACGTCTTGGCTCTCCTGTGTGCCACCGCTTTTACTTTTTCCCACGCCACTGCCCGCAAACCGAACTTCGTCTACATCATGGTGGACGACGCCGGCTACGGTGACTTCTCCTGTTTCGGGCAAAAGCATTTCAAGACGCCAAGTGTCGACCGTATGGCAACCGAGGGAATGAAGCTCACCGATTTCTACGCCGCCAGTACCGTCTGCGCTCCTTCACGCTGTAGTCTCATGACGGGAGTTCACACGGGTCATGCGCTTGTTCGGGGTAATCGCGAGGTTCTACCTGAGGGGCAGGCTCCACTCGCCGCCTCCGCCCTCACTATACCTGAAGTCCTCGGCAAGGTGGGGTATGTCTCGGGTATGTTCGGCAAATGGGGTCTCGGAGCTCCTGGTTCCGAAGGCGATCCAATGAACCAAGGCTTCGATCGCTTTTACGGATACAACTGTCAGCGCCAGGCTCACAATTTCTATCCGACCCATCTCTGGAGTGACCGCTCGAAGGTTGAGCTGAATCGCAAGTCCTACTCCCATAGCCTGATTGCAGAGGAGTGCCTCAAGTTCATCCGCAAGAACAAGGACAAGCCTTTCTTTTGCTACGCCCCCTTTACCATTCCCCATGCCGCTATGCAGGCACCCGAGGAATACGTACTTCCATGGCGCAAGAAATTTCAAGAGTTTGAAGACGTGAAGGGAAAATACGGAGGAGCGGTTATAAACAACCCCGTCGCGGCCTTTGCCGGGATGATGACCATTCTTGACCACGATGTCGGCCGTATTCTCAACCTATTGAACGAACTAGGCATAGCCAAAGACACTCTTGTCATCTTCACCTCCGACAACGGTCCTCACAAGGAAGGAGGTCACAAACCCGATTTCTTTGACAGTAACGGTCCCCTGCGTGGCTACAAGCGAGACCTTTACGAAGGGGGCATCCGCGTAGCTACTACCGCATGGTGGCCCGGCGTAATCAAGCCCGGCTCGACCAGTTCCCATGTCGGCACCGGTTGGGATGTGCTGCCTACGTTTTGCGAACTCGCAGGGATATCTGCTCCTGCCGGCATCGACGGTTTCTCATTCGCCCCTACTCTCAGAGGTGAGAAAAGCAAGCAGACCAAGCGGGAATATGTTTATTGGGAGTTCCACGAGCAGGGCGGCAAGCAAGCCATCCGCAAGGGCAAGTGGAAGGCCATCCGCCTTAACGTCCGCAAGAAACCCGATGGTCCCATAGAACTTTACGACCTTTCCCGCGACATCGGCGAAACCAAAAACCTCGCTGACAAACAACCCGACCTAATCAAGGAAATGGCCCGCCTCATGACTGATTCCCGAACCGTCAACTCGACTTTTCGATTATTCCGTTAGTCAGCGACGATACAACTTAGGAGACTCTGGGATTATCTATCTATATTTTTAATGGGAGGAGGCGGAGGTTCGGCATCCGCCTCGATGAAGACAGAGGTTCCTTGCTTAGGGCCTTTTGTGAATAAAACGATTTTACCTTTCTCCAATTGCTCGGCGCTATAGTTGCCGAAATGTTGTTTCTTAACATACAGCGGCGCGTCATCATAAGTCATCGTGGTGGTGTCTTCTCTATCCATGATGTCTTCTTTACTTCCAGTCATTACACGAAGCATATTTATGTCTATTTTGCCGTCTTTAACGCCATCGACCAAATCCAAGTCCTTAAAGATTTCCTTAACGTCATTACGTTTAACCACACCTTTGTCGTTTAACAATTCCATCACACTAGCCAAGAGGAGCGATACAAACCCCAAGTCGTGTTCCAGTTGCTCTATTTTCTTATCAACTGATTTCTCCGCTCGGCTATTGCTTCTTTTCTGATTGCGGTCTCTTCGCATTTGTTGCCTCTGAAGGGTTACTAATTCCCTGAGGTGATATTCCCCGTCCGAAAGAAAAAAATCAGATAGTGCCATTTGGTTTACCTTTTTTGAAGTTGTGGATATATACTGGAAAAGAATTGTGACTGCGGTTGAAGTACCACAACGCTTAAACGAATGACAGTTTCTTGGATAAGAGATATCCAATCTGAATGTTGTTTATACTGTGTGCAAGCCTTCTTGGATGAAGCTGTTTGAGTCGCTCAGTTTCACTTCTGCGAGGGCTGAAAAATCGAGGTTTGGGGCGGGACCAAAGGGAGCAGCGTTAAGGGTGGTGATGTCGAGGAGGCCGTTTTCGATGAGCAGGGTGGGATAACCATCGTGGTGGTGATGGTAAAGGTCGCCGTGGTGGGCGAGAATGGTTTTTTGGACGGATTCGGGCCATGCGGAGAGGCCTTTGAAATAGTGATGCCCGTTGCGCTCGACGTGCTCGATGCCAAGTGTGGCCATGATGGCGAGGTCCTGCAGGAGGGCGATGGGGCCAACATTGGCGAGGTCTTCCCCCGAGAGGTGGACGGGGCGTTCACGGAAAGCTCTAGCGTGGGCGAGGGTGGCGGCGTTGGCGATGCCTTTGACGATGCCCTTGCAGTTCTTGTGACTGGCGCCGTCGTAGCCGAGGTCGAGGGCGTTGGGAAGGGAATCGAGGGAACCGTCGGCCTCGTCGATTATAAAGCAGGGTCGCTCCGGCCAACTGGAGAAATCGGCGGCGACTGCGGGTGCGAAGGTTTCGTCGCGGTGGGCGGGTTGCTCAACGAGGAGGAGACCGCCGTCTAGAAAAGTCCTCAGGGAGTCCTCCTCCCGCCAGACTTCCCAATGCTCGCGAAAGGCCGAGATGCTCGGGTACTGTTCGTTGCCATCTAGGGTGAAACGGGCTTTGGGGCCCAGCAGTTCGGCCAATTTTCGGAGGCGAGGCAGGTCCGACTCGAGCTGGCCGCAGACTTTTATTTTAAAATAATTTAATTTATGGGAGCGAATGCAGGACTCGAGGTCGAGGGGCAGAGTGTCGTCTGCACGGGTTTCGTCGGTGACGTCGTCGGGCGTCAGGGGATCGCCGAGACCGATGGTGTGGCGAGCGATGATTGTAGCCCGTGGCTTTTGGGGCAGAGCTTCGGCGAGAGAAAGATCGTTTAGCTCCGGGCGAACGTCGCCAAGACGGATTCCAAGCAGGTTTTCGCGGATGACTTTGTGGATAGGGCGCCCGAGGTGGCGGCAGAGGGCATCGAGCAAGGCGCGTTCCACGAGGCTTACGCCGAGGTTGGCGAGAAGAGGCGGATGCCCTTCAGCGGATGCCCAAGCCACTTGTTCGTCGTAGAGGTTTCGCCAAAGGTTGAAGAAGGTGGTGGAAGGGGAGGCAATGGCGACGTTTACAGCGTTCTCGATGACGGCGAGCATGGCGGGGAGGTCTTGCTCGAAGGTGGTGTCGGGTGCTTTCGTGAACCACTTCGGCGGCAGACCTTCGGAGGTGATGCCGTGTGCGAGGGTTCCGTTTACCTCGACGGAGGCCTGCAGCACGAGGTGGGGTAGAGCGGTGAGACTGGCGATGCCATATTTAAACGGAAAGCGAGTCCGCATGGGGAGGACGCGGAAATCGACCTGCTTGAGGTCGAGCGTGGGGAGAGCGATCTTCACTGCCCGAGGTAGAGGTCGCGTCCGGCGGCAAGGGCGGCGATCTTGCGGTCTGCCACGGAACGCTTCAGCATCCAAAAACCACAGTCGGGGTGAATCCAGCGGATTCGTCCCTCCCCGAGCTTGGACTCTGCTTGTTCGAGGGCTTTGGCGACGTCGTCCGCCGTCTCGACTTGGTTTGCCTTCACGTCGACCACCCCGATGCCGAGGGCGATACGTTCGTCCACTTTGGCGAGGGCTTCTAGGTCTTCGCTCGGACGGTGGGCAAGCTCGAGTACGACATGGTCGGCTCGAAGGGCATTGAGGAAAGCAAGCAAGGCTTCCCAAGTTCCGCCTTGGATGGTTTGACCGCCATAGTTGCCGAAGCAGAGGTGGACGGCTTTTTCCCCTTCGAAGGCATCGAGAATACGGTTGATGGCCTCGGCGGCAAGGGGACCATGGGCGGGGTTCCCGGGAACGTTTGCCTCGTCTACCTGAAGGCAGGCACAAGATAGGGAGGAAGCTTGCTTGGCAAGTACGTCGGCGAGGCCGAGAGTGAGTTTCTCGAAGTCACCGTAATGGAGGTCCAGCAGGGTGCGGGCCAGCATGTAGGGTGAAGTGACGGTGAACTTGAAGGAGCCGCCCGCAACGCTTGCAGCTCGTGAGCAATCCTCCGGAAGGTTCAGCACGCCCTCATTTAACTCGCTACGTACGATGCCGGCCGGCTTAGCCCGAAAGCCCATCTCGGTCTTGGCCCGAAAGGCATCGTGGTCGGCGCGACCGACTTGGGAGTCGATGCCCCCGAGCTTGCCCGTAAAGTATTCGATCATGCCGTTGGTGTCGGGATGATTGACGTCAAAGCGGTACAATTCGCCGTCGGTCGGCAGATCGACGCCTGCATCGCGTTGAGTGGCGAAGATGACGCGGGTGGCATCCAATAGGGATTGTTCGTTCGGGTAGACGGCAAGCCAATCAGGAACGGGATAGGAACCAACGGTGGAAACTTGGATGCGTGGAGTGCTCATAATAATTAATGGTGAAGGATTACCCCTTGGCTTTGATTATCCTGCGGAACTCGTCAATGCGCTTTTGCGGTACCTTTTTCGTTACTCGGCTGACGAAACCGAACACTATCGCGTTGGCAGCGATGCCTACGGCGCTGACATGAACGATCTTCGTGAGACCGAAGCTCCATTCGGGTTTTATCGTTAGAAGGAGGACCAATCCAATGCCTGAGGTCAAACCGGCGATGGCTCCTTGGCGGCTTCCCTTGTTCAGAAATAAGACGTCGATGGCGATAGGAAGTAACTGACTAGAGAAGGCGATGGCCAATAGCATTAGCTGGGATATTAGTTCTAGCGGATTGAACGCTCCCGCCTTTTGACTCCACTCCACCAACGCGACCGCTGCCATTGTCGCTAGCACAATTACGATTCGCCCGACCCATGTCCTCTCTCGCTCATCGGCTTGCGGGCGGATGAAACGGTCGTAGACGTCGCGGGTCAGGACGGCGCTTAAGGCGTGCAAATTACTGTCGGCAGTGCTCATGGAGGCAGCCAGTACTGCAATCAAAATCAGGGTTACCACAACTGCACCAAAGGTAATGCCAAGCATTTCAGGCACCACCCGCTGAATCATGACGATGACAATTTGGTCCACCTCGCTTGATTTAGCTCCGATCGAAGGATGCGGAATGATTCCCTCTGCCGTGATTTCAGGCGGGAACAGGACTTGCCCACCCAAGGCTACGAGCATGATGCCGAAGAGAAAGCAGACAGGCAAGACGACTGCAAATACGAGTGCCGATTTCCGTAAAGTACCCGAATCCTTGGCTGCGTAGAAACGCATCCATTGCCCTGGCTGTATGATCGATCCGAGAGAGGCAAAAGCACAAATCGTGAAGAGCATTCCTGCATTCCACTTGTCCGAATATCCGGGAGCGGAAAGAGCCTTTGCGGGAAGTGCCGAGACCGCCTCGAAATAGCCGCCGAGACCACCGAAATATGCAATTGTGGCAAGACCTGCGACCAGCATGCCAAAAATTAGTAGGATGCCTTGGATTACATCCGTCCAAGCCACCGAACGCATGCCTCCTACCAGCACATAGGCCATGGTCAGGAAAGAAAGAGCCCACACGCCTGTTTCGTACATCGTGAAAGAGCTTCCGAAAAATTCCAGAGGTGGCGCATCAGGGAAAAGACGTTGGGCGAGGTATCCCCCCGCCTTGATTTGCATGATGACGTAGGGCAGTACGTAAAGGGCACTCGTGGCCGCGGCTAAAAGTCTTACCTCCGCTCCGCCGTAATAATCCCCGACGAGGTCGGCTGGCGTTACGTAGCCTCTCGCCTTGCCTAGTTTTCGCATACGGTCGCCAAGTAAATAAATGGCGGCTCCTGCTACTGGAAGGTTGAGGGCGAACAGAAAGAAGCTGATACCGTCCCGATACACCACCCCGGGAATACCCAGTAACGCGGCGCTGGAAAAAAAGGTGGCCATGATCGTGAGTGAAGTAACGATCGTGCCCTGCCCACGTCCGGCAAGGTAGTAGTCTTCCTCCGTTGCCTTTCCCTTACGGTAGCCTAGGTAGCATAACCAGACCAGTAGCAGCATATAGCCCCCGAGCATAAAATGGGGAAGATGCCCTACTGCTGTATCGGTGGCTGCTAGGATGCGAAAATTATTCATTCTTCAAGATTATCGCTTTTCGCCCAGAGCTTCCGGTAGGCCACCAACACCACCCCTGCCTGTACAAAAAACCAGAAGGACGACCACGCGAAGAGAATGGGCATGCCGAGAAACGTAGTGGAGCATGGATTATCGTGCGATGGGTTAACCAGATATAAACCGGGACCCGGTCCCATAATGAGGGCAAAGAAAAAAATCAATGCGAGGATTTTACTTAGCCGAGTTTTGAGCATCTCACTCCTCAATAAGGTCCTCGAATGTGAGACATCACTCTTTCGTTATAGAAGACTTTGAGCTTTTCGTGAAGTTCGTCGGGGAGAGAGGGAAGCTTTGAAGCGGAGGCGTTATCTTGAGCTTGCTCCATGCGACTCGCTCCCGGGATGATCGTCGTGATACCGTCGAAATCGAGTATCCATCTCAGGGCCATCGTCGCCATACTCATGCCTTCGGGAACGAATTGCTTCAGCTCATCCGCCAGTTCAGTGCCTTTGTCTAAGCCGAGTCCCGCGAATGTTTCGCCGACGTTGAAGAATTGACCGTCTGCGTTGAAACCTCGATGGTCATTCTCTGAAAAGGTGGAATCGGGTGAAAGCTTGCCCGACAAAAGTCCGCTGGCCAGCGGCAACCTTACTATAATTGCAATATTCATCGCCTTTGCCTTTTCGAATAGTATCTCGGCCGGCTTACGGCGGAAAACGTTGAAGATGATTTGAAGAGAGGTCAGACCGTCTTGACCCAGACAGATCAGAGCTTCATCCATGCTCTCCACACTCACGCCCCATCGGCGGATTAAGCCGGCTGCCTGTTGTTTTCGCATTTCTTCAAACACTTCTCCTTGCCTTAAAACTTCAGTCGGGAGACAATGTAGCTGTGTGAGGTCAAGGCTTTCCACGCCAAGATGTTTGAGCGAGTCTTCCGTAGAACCACGTAGATTTTCAGATGTGAAGTTATCAGGGAACATATGGTCCCGTCTACCCAGCTTGGTCGCGACGAATATCTCATCCGGGTTTCCCTTTAGAAACTTCCCAATCAGCTGCTCGCTCCTTCCACCTCCGTACACGTCTGCGGTGTCGAGGAAGTTGACGCCACTTTCAACTGCTCCTTGCAAAATGCCCAAGGCTTCTGCTTCATCGATATCGCCCCAGCAATCACCACCCAACTGCCAGCAACCGAGCCCTACCTCTGAGGCATGAAAATTACTATTACCAAAAATTCGTTTGTTCATGAAATTGAATAGGAGGTGATGAAAGTGATTTCCTTTAGATCGCGCAAGTTCGGAAGGATGTCTTTGGTCTGGCCGAAATGCTCAGTTCCTGCATTGTCCGAAACTTTTTCAATGATTGAAGAATAGTTAATGGTGAACTCACTCGAAACTCATTTGTCTTATGCTCGCATGGCATGTGGGCTGCGTTGGATCATTTCCTTGCAGTGCTTCGGGTACGCGGCCTCGCTTGCGGTTCCTTCTCATCTTAATAGCTGGTTGTTGCCTCTGCAAGGGGACGCCTTTGCCGGATCAGTGGACACAACTATTGCCCTAATACTATGGGTGGCAGGTTGTGCACTTCCTTTTCTAGGCCGTGCATCTTTGCCGGCTTCCCAAACCAAATGGTCCTGTCCTGTCGTTCGATGTGATGCTGCGTTACTATGCTTTGTAGCCGGATGGACTTTTTTTAACGCGGTTCTTTCATGGCAAATGAACATTGAAGATAAGTTTGCCGCAACGGATCCCTTTGGCCACGCCGTTCGCTTCGTCGCTCCAGTCGTGTTGCTTGTCTGCGTGACGGGTACAGGTTACTATCCAAAACTTGAGGGGTACTTACGTATTGGGATTGCTTCAACCTTTATCGGACATGGTCTAGCCGCGTATTGGTTGAAGCCCGGTTTTGTGGATTTGATCGTTGGGACAATAGATACTTTCCTCGGAAGCGACTGGAGGTTAGCGGAAGAACGAGAAAAAATTGCACTCCTTTTACTTCCCTGGATCGGGCGAATCGACTTTTTGTTGGCCTGTTTAATTCTTCTCCCTTCCAAGTATCGAAAAACCATTGCTTTGTGGATGGGGATTTGGGGATTTGTCACCGCTACTTCCAGATTAACTGCGTTCGGCATAGAGCGTTGGCCCGATCTTATTATTCGTGCAGCCAACTGGGGCATTCCACTATTGCTTTGGTGGGAGATGAGGGCCAAGATCAAATCCTCTAAACACTCATGAAACCTACAACATTGCACTTAACTCTACTCCTTTCGATATCCCTCCTAAAAGGAATATCCGCCAATGAAAAGACCCCTTGGTTGGACGAAAAGTTCGTTAATCAAAAAACAGTTGGCTTGTCGAAACTGGAAAGTTCTAATCCAGCCCAATGGCGAGTAATTTGGAAGACGGATCCCGCCAATAAAGCCACCGTTTCATGGACTACCGCAATGGTGGGAAAGAATCATCTCGTGCACTATGACTTGAAATCTCGCAAAGGTTTTCCGAAGAACTATACCTATAAGAAAGTTTCAGACCGTAACGGTCGCTTTTCCGGTTCCGGTGGCGAGCATTTTCATCATGCTCGACTTGCCGAGCTCAAACCTTCTACAACTTATTGGTTCGTCATCGAGTCCGATGGTCTTTTTTCACCGGAAATGCATTTTACTACGGCACCGGTGAACGACCGTTCCTTTTCCGTCCTTTTCGGGGGCGATTCACGCTCGGGTCATTTTGCGAGAGCTCAAGTAAACTTATTGATGGCCGCCTTATCCGAGGAGAACCCCGAGATAATCGCTTTCGCTCATGGGGGTGACTACATATCCAGTGGGAAAAACTGGGGACAATGGTCGCGCTGGCTCAGTCAACATGAATTGACGGTTGCCGCATCGGGCAAAGTATTGCCAATCATCCCTACGCGGGGAAATCATGACGGTGGACCGCTCTTCGATGAAATATTTGATAGTCCCGGCGGTAAGGAACGAGAAAACTACTTTTCGACTAGATTGTCTTCACAGGTAGCTCTTGTTACCCTTAATACCGAAACCAAAGCGGGAGGGGCTCAGCGGACATGGTTGGGGAAGACCCTTCAATCTTTGCGCCCCGAGGTTCGTTGGTTGTTGGCGGAGTATCATCGGCCCGCATGGCCCGCAGTCAAAAGGCCTGGCGCCGCTCAAGAATTCTGGGTGCCTTTGTTCGAAGAATTTGACGTCGACTTGGTTGTCGAATCCGACGGTCACGTAATCAAAAGAACTGTTCCCATCCGCAATGAAAAGAAGGACTCCACCGGTGTTGTATATGTTGGCGAAGGGGGTCTCGGCGTTTCACAACGCAAACCCGACCTAAGTCGTTGGTATTTACGCTCTCCCGGTATGGCGACCCGTGGTCACCATGTAATGAACATTCGTTTCATGCCCGAAAAAATTGACTACAAGGTTGTTCTGCTGGACCGATCAATAGCCGATCAAGCAATCTTTCGGCCTCGCAAAAAGTAGCGCTTGGGCGAGGAAATGACTTGCCGTTAAAGCCTTCTCATGATTTTTTTCTTATTTTCCCTCTTAAGTACCCATGTCTAGAATTTGTGCAATCACTGGCAAACGCCCTCGTAAAGGTGGTATTATCATCCGTAAGGGCATCAGTAAAAAGTCCGGCGGTATCGGCTTGCAATTAGTCAAGGTTAACAAACGCACCTTCCGTCCTAATTTGCAACGCGTACGTGTCAAGCTACCCAGCGGTCAAGTCAAGCGCATGTGGGTTTCCGCCAAGGCGATCAAGGCCGGCAAAATTCAAAAAGCCTAGGCCTTTTTAAATGGCTACGCCTAAAGGGTAGTCATCATTAACTTCCCGTGCTTGATTCGACCTTTGGAATCCCTAAAGGCTTCTCGGCGTAGTAACAGTATTGGGCTGTCGTCACTGTCAAAGAATTTTTTGACCGAGAGAAGTGGCTTGGTTTTTCCATAATCGATAACATTCACTCCAAACCGGATGTGATCCTTGTTTCTGATGGAAAAAGGAAACTGTGTCGGCTTCCATGGCGGCAAACGTTGCTGGCGGCCATCTACTGCAAGCGAAAGCTGATTGCCCGTTAAGTTTACGGCAATGCCCCTGCTCGGCTGACCGATGGGACGGAACACAGGGAGACAGTTGAATGTCTTTTCCGACGAAGTCTTTGGATAGAGAAGAAGCAGAACCTCTTTCCAACGCGGATCGAAAGAGATACTAAATGCATATGGAGACTCAAGATTCGGATTGCTGAAAAATGACAATGTGGCGTCACCGGCATAAGATATGTTCTTAGATGGCTTCCCCGGGAGCAAGCGAAGCTCCTTAGTTACGTTTCCGTCTCGATAATGAAATGCTGAATGGAAGCGAACCTCGGTGGGTTCTCCGGTTTTAAATGAAGTCGTTACAGACGAGGACTGACTTTTGGCGTGAGCCCATACCAAGAGGCGGAAATTAACCGTGACTTCCGGCGGTTTGTCTCTATCGACTTTCCCAAAGACTGAGCTTGCCGATGTGGCGCAGGAAATGAATACAAACAAGAAACGAGAAAGACGCATCAACGCCGCGGGCTCTTTGGGGTGGTTCCGACGCTCCGGATTTGCTCATTGATTTTGACTAGTTTCTCCTGAATCTTTTTAGCGGCCGGATCGGTTTTGAGTTTCTTTTCGACGAGGGCTTCATATTGCCTGCTGACCTCAAGATAAACTCTTTCAGCATCGATCATCTCGGAGTAGACGAGTTGTAGTTCCTCGTCTTTTTCAAGTAGTTGCTTGCGGGTTTGGTCCAGCTGTTCATTGTAAGCTCTTTGGTAGCGGATCAGTTCGCGCAGTTGCTTTCTCTGTTGGTCACTGACTTGGCCTTGGAAAAGAGGTACAATAGCCAGTGCGACAAGAAATAGAAGAAACCGGGGCGGATTGAATTTTTTCATGGGGTTATTGGTTTTGAGTATTAAGCTTACTTAGAGTCTGAAATTATCGAGACTTGTCAAATCTCGTTGTCTCGCAACCAACGAAAGCCGATGAGGGCAAATGTTCTGTACAGACCGTTCCAATCATCGCCATCGGAAGAGTTGGCAGCACTGGAGAAAACTTCCTTTTGTTCCGCGACGTCGGGCAGTCTTTGAAAAATAGCCTCGCCTCGGAGGTGGCTTTCGTCAGTCCCCTCATTTGTTGCGGAGGTGCCTGTGGTTTCACCGTAAAAGCGTACGCGGAAAGTATCGGAACGGGCCGAAAGGCATGGGCCGAGCCTAGAAAGTAGGTCGGCTTGAGTGAGAAATCCGGGGGCATGCGATGCCGCAGGACCCGAGGCGGAAGTCGAGCCACCGGTTTTTTTGGCTGCCGTCTTTAGTTCCTTGTCGAAGTTTCGATGGGAGACCGCCATTATCATTTCATCCTGAAACCGCTTGTTTATGCCTGCATTATCAATGGCGGCGGCTAGGGCTCCTTGCAGGGCATTACTTTTCCAGTGGTTTGATCCCGAGACTTCGGAGTCGGGCAAGGTGCGATTAACGAACTCGGCAAGGGAGCGAAAAGGTCCACGGCGCTTGACTTGGGTCACGATTTCGGCGGCAAGGGCTCGGATTTCGAATTGGCTGAGCGAGCGATATCCCAAATAAGCCTCTTTGGAGGCGGAATTGACCTTGTCTTCTTCCTTGATAGCCTGACCTAATGGTTCGTTGACCCTCAAGAAGGGCGACTCGTAGTCGTCTCCGTGTTGAACGCCGTTTTTACCTTTGACCTTGGCTCCGAAAAATGATCCGAGCAACGCAGACCAAGCGTGAACCGAGGTCGAGTTGACGTTGAAGGCTCCGTCCAACAGAAGCATGGACGCCGCCATGTCGTAGGACTTCAAGTCGTCGTCCCTCCGATCGAGAATCGTCATGTATGCTTGGGGGGCAGGTAGGCCGGCTTCTACAAGTTCGCGAGTTCGCCGCCACAGGAGTCGTGGATCCCGTCGGAGTTTAAATCGATTATTGGCCAAGGTGAAGTCGACTTCTTCCATCTCTCGGGAAGTCACGCTGCGGGGTACAGTGGATAGGAAATAACTGTCCCAAAGGGCTTCGTTCAGGAGGTAGGAATGGTCGTAGTGGTAACCCGCATCAAGACGGGTCTCCGTGGCAGTCCATATATTATCGCTTAGGTTGGAATAGAGGGCATCGAGAGGAATGCGCGGATCGGCCAGCGAGTTGCCGATGGCATAGCTAGGTTTGTACCCCAGTCCACGCATGGCGTACTTCTCGTACGAGGCTCCAATTTCGAAAGTCAGGTGTTCCCGAATTATTCTGTGTGGTTTTGTCGAGAAGTCGACATGGGAGAATTGGGCGAGGGAGCGAAAATGCTCGTGATCGTAGCCCTTGGGTATTTCGAATAAGGTACCTTTCGTCACTCCGGCTTGATGCGAGTAGGCTATGAAGGGGCTATCGTACGAAGCGGAACCCGAGACCGGCACCTCCCACTCGTCGAACGAAACCCGTGCCTTTTGGGTGCGATAGTTGGGGATGGTCTGAAGAGAACCCGTCAAAGGATGCTCCGCGCTTTCTGAAAATTCATATGGTGTAGGTGTTAGTAGGGAGGCTCGGGGATTATAGTTGGCCAACCAACGGATTCGCCCATCTTCATTGGACTCGTCTTCTTCCGCGGCGTATCGCATCACAAAGCGACGACCGACCGAACCCGCCAGTTCACTTGAACTGTATCGACTGCTAGACTTATGCTCGAGTAACGAAAATTGCTCCGGTTCCAATCCTTCATCCCGAAAACGGCCCATAGACAACAGCACTAGTGGATCGTTGTACGAAGAATCCGTATCGATGGCATCCTTGAAGAGTGCTACGTAGGTCTCGTTTTGGTCGAGAAGAACCTCCCCGTGCGTGGGCTTTGCATCACCGTCAAAGGCCTTGTCCGTTGGTTTCCAAAAGGTGTGACCACCGTTCCAGCCCTCCGTCAGAACATTGCCCGGGGCTTGTCCAATGCTGTATTCTGCATATTTCCCTTCGCCGGATGGAGTAAAGACAAGCGCCTCTCCTGCCTTCAATCCGGAAGCATTGTCCAAAACGAAGCCAATTTTCTTGCTCATTAAGCCGGAATACTTCGTGGGAACTTTGACCGAGGCAGGATAGCCGGAACTAGATTTCACCGTGCAGATTCCAACAGTCGCGCCAGCGCAACCAGGATGATTGTCGCTGCGAAACTCCAAACGGGTTCTGTCCGAGGAGGCCACGGCGCTGAAGGTCACATAGTCTTGTGGTGCTCCGTAGCGGAAGAGGTTCCTGTCGCCCTCGAATGTGGCCATGTCCACCCCGTCCCACGACACGATTCCGCGCCGTTTGTCTGTGCGCGGATTGTCCCTGTTGATGCCGAAAGGAAATCGAACTTCGTAAGTTTCTCCGGGCACGGTATCCATAAACGTCCAAATCTTCCCGGGACTGCATGCGATAAGATCGACTCCTATGTTCTCGTCTGTATTTATGTGGGGCCAACGGGAGTTCGGATAACCAGGATCGGGATTTGGCCCTTTGATGTCTACACGCGCTTTGCCTTGGTCGAGAATTTCGCCGTCGGGTCCTCCGGATTTACGAGGATGCCAACGGTAGAAGTTACTTTCACAAACGTTCCGATCGTTGTAGTAAATTCGGAATTTGTCACCGAAGCCGAACTGTTCTCGGTTCCAGACCGCCACGGTATACTTCGCGGGAGTGATATCAACGTTATGTGGATTCCAGAGCACCACTGCCGGCAAAATGTGGGAGTGGATTCGGAACTTGCCTGAGGATTCCTTCTTGTAGGTAGGATAAAGAAAGAACTGTGCACGAGATATTACAGGATGAACTCCTACCTTGTCCTCCATCTGTGCTCGCGGAGCAATACTTTTGCCCGAACTATCAGGGCGCAGGTTATAATAGTCACGGAGTTGATCCCACAAGGGTCCGCCTGGGTCGATGCTTACGTCCTCCGTACCGCATTGAATAATAGTCGAATACACCTTGCCGCTCCTCCATTGTCGGTAATGGCAGCGAGTTACTCCGGAAAGCGGGTTACCCTTGTTGTCGACAATCGTATGGTTGAAACCTGCAGGGGAGTTGTAATTTAGGGTAATGAGAATGTTGCCATCGCTCAAGCGCAATACGTCCAAACGTAGATCCCAGTCGTAATCATTCAAGTCCTCGATTAAAAGGGAATAGGATTGCGTGCCGGAAGCCACCATCTTGCAGTAGCGGGAGGCAGTCGGATCTAGGGAACGGCGAGTGGTGCCGGGACTCCAGGAACCTCCCCCGTTTTGCCGAATATTGCAAAAAAGTTCATAGCCCTGAAGTTCCGGAAACCCCCTACCCGGAACAAATCCGCTACCGCCAATGTTACCGGATGTGGAATCACTACCAATCGCTCCGAATATTTGTTCATCCCCCGTCAGTACGAGCTTGCCTTCGGAATTCTTTGCCTTTGGTTGCAAACCGGCCGTTAGGTCTCGGCGTAAACCTCCACCTTGGACATTTGCCAATACACCATGTCCGTAAACGGATACGTCGTAAAATCGAGCATTAAGGATCTCTTCGTCAACTGCCTTCGTTGCTTCAGAAACGGAAGACTCATTAAGCAATCTGGAGCGTGTTTGGGTTGGAACCTTCGACTCGAAATTCTCAAATCCGGGGATAACCGAAACGCCAAAGCCCGTTGAGTTTAGTGCGCCGTCAGTTCGAGGCATGCTTATCTTCGCCTTAAGGCCTTCGTCTCCCACCCAGTATGCATATGAGCCTGAACTTGTTTTCGAATTGGTATTGGAAAGAAGCCCCAACCCGATTTTCGTTACCCGCACCTCGTCTTCTACGGAAGAACCCTCTCCTGTACCTCTCACCAGCTCGACTCGCTCTGTCGAATCAAGAGGCAGAGACCCGTGATCAAAAGGATTGGCGTCTTCTTCCGAAACCAACCACACGGGCGGAATCTTCTTGTTGTTCGCATTCCAAACCCCCGTCCAATGCCTGCGCCCTCCGAGTTCAGAACCCGAATCAATTGATTCTTTTTCCAGTATAGCTGCAGTGGCTGAAATTCTTTGATCAGGTCCAAGGTGTTTGTTCAGTTCTCCCAATGCCACGCTTAATCCATATCGAGCATGCGTTTTCGCCAATACTGATTTCTCGCGAAGTTGTGACTGCCGTAGCTCCAAGGACACCAGAGACATCATGCTCAAAACAAATAAGAATACTACCGACAACAGCGCTAGGCATAATATTAATGCAAAGCCACTACGCCTATTCTTTTTCTTGTATCTGATCAGTGGGGATTCCTCTTTTAAGCAAGGTTAGTATGAGTTATACTAATCAAACATATACAAACCCCTCTTTGCAACGAGGTTATTTTTCATGATTGGATCAAGCCGGTAGGGATTAACTGCTTATTAAACAAAAATCGGGAAATTGCCGACTAAACTTGATGCTGCAAGTTTCTTAAATGAAAGTAACGATTTCCTTGATTTAATCCGTAAAATCATGGAAATAATTTGCACAGTTCTCCAAAGTCTTAACTTGTCAAATCTCGTTGTCTTGCAACCACCGAAAGCCGACGAGCGCAAACATCCTGTGAAGGCCGTTCCAATCATTGTTCTCGGAAGCTCCCGTGGTAACTTTCCTTTGTTCCGCGACGTCAGGCAGTCGTTGGAAAATGGCCTCGCCGCGGAAGTGGCTCTCGTCCGCCCTCTCATTTATCGGCGAGGTGCCTGTGGTATCACCGTAAAAGCGTACTCGGAAAGTATCGGAACGGGCCGACAGGCATGGGCCGAGCCTAGAAAGTAGGTCGGCTTGAGTGAGAAATCCTGGGGCATGCGATGCCGCAGGACCTGAGGCGGAAGTCGAGCCACCGGTTTTTTTGGCTGCTGTCTTTAGTTCCTTGTCGAAGTTTCGATGGGAGACCGCCATTATCATTTCATCCTCAAACCGCTTGTTGATACCTGCATTCTCGATGGCAGTGGCAAGGGCGCCTTTGAGGGCATTGCTTTCCCAATCGGATGACGTTGAGGAAGTACCTTCAGGCAAGGTGCGATTAACAAATTCGGCAAGGGATCGAAAAGGCCCGCGTCGCTTGACTTGAACTACAATTTCCGAGGCTAGGGCTCGAATTTCGGATTGGCTGAGCGAGCGATACCCCAAGTAAGCCACTTCGGAGGCAGAATTCACATTGTCTCCTTCCTTGATAGGGGAGCCAAGCGGTTCGTTGATCCTTAAGAAGGGCGACTCGTATTCGTCTCCGTGCAGGACGCCGTCTTTACTTTTAACCTTGGCTCCGAAGAATGAGCCGAGCAACGCCGACCATGCATGGACTGAGGTCGAGTTGACGTTGAACGCTCCGTCCAACAGAAGCATTGAAGCCGACAAGTCGTAAGATTTCAAGTCATCGTCGCTCCGGTCGCGAATCGCCATGTAGGCTTGTGGCGCAGGAAGACCTGCTTCGATGAGTTCGCGAGCAGAACGCCATTGAACTCGGGGATCCCGGCGAAGCTTCAACCGCTCGTTGGGCAAGTTGAAATCAAGTTCCTCCATTTGTTTTGAAGTTACGCTCCGGGGAACAGTCGAGAGAAAATAACTATCCCAGAGGGCCTCGTTCAACAGATAGGAATGATCATAGTGGTAACCGGCATCAAGGCGAGCTTCGGTCGCGGTCCATATATTTTCACTGAGGTTTGTATAGGGAGAATCAAGAGGGATACGGGGATCGGCGAGCGAGTTGCCGATGGCATAGCTGGGTTTGTAGCCGAGGCCACGCATGGCGTATTTTTCATAGAAAGAACTGATGTCAAATGTCAGGAATTCGCGAATGAGCCTGTGGGTCTTCGTGGAAAAATCGACGTGGGAGAATTGGGCGAGGGAGTGAAAATGCTCGTGGTCATAGCCCTTGGGAATTTCGAACAAGGTGCCTTGCGTCACACCCGCTTGGTGGGAGTAGGCGATAAAGGGGCTGTCGTATGAAGCGGAACCCGAGACCGGCACCTCCCACTCGTCGACCGAAACCCGCGCCTTTTGGGTGCGATAGTTGGGGATGGTCTGAAGAGAACCCGTCAAGGGATGCTCCGCGCTTTCGGAAAATTCATATGGCGTAGGTGACAGGAGAGAGGCTCGTGGATTATAGTTGGCTAACCAGCGTATGCGTCCTCCTCGAGACGATTGCTCCTCTTCCGCGGCATATCGCATAACGAAGCGACGACCTACGGATCCGGCTAATTCACTTGAACTGTAGCGAGCGCTGGACTTTCGCTTTAGCAAGGGGAATTGCTCAGGTGGCGCGCCCTCGTCCTTGAATTGACCCATCGACAGCAGAACCAATGGTTCATTGTAAGAGGAATCCGTGTCTACGGCGCCTTTGAATAGTGCGACGTAGGTCTCGTTCTGGTCGAGAAGGACTTCTCCGTGCGTGGGCTTTGCGTCATCGTCAAAGGCCTTGTCCGTAGCTTTCCAGAAAGTATGACCGCCATTCCATCCCTCGCTCAGAGCATTTCCCGGTGGTTGTCCAATACGATATTCCGAATATCTTCCTTCGGCGGAAGGGGTGAACACAAGCGCCTCGCCCGCCTTTAATCCGGATGAATTGTCCAGAACGAAGCCAATCTTCTTACTCATTAGACCTGAATATTTCGTCGAAATCTTGACGGAAGCAGGATAACCGGATGCCGACTTTACCGTACAGATTCCAACTACTACTCCTTGGCATGTTCTTCCGCCATGTCTTTGAAATCCGCCATCCGCTTTAGTGTGAGTATCACTACGGAACTCCAATCTGGTTTGATCTGAAGTGGCCACTGCGCTGAAACTTACGTAATCTTGCGGAGTACCATAAGTGAAAAGCTCAGTATTGCCCTCGAATGTGGCCATGTCGATTCCATCCCAAGATACAATGCCCCTACGAACATAGGGTTTCGGGCGATCATCTTCGTTTATGCCATATGGGAATCGCACCTCGTAGGTTTCGCCTGGTACAGTCTCGAGAATAGTCCAGATTTTCCCGTATTGACAGGGACCAACAAGATCAATGGCAATTTCGTTTTCCAAATCGATGTAGGGCCAATGGGCATTAGGATAACCGGCTTCGGGGTTTTTGCCTTTAATATCAACTTTCGCTTTGCGTTGGTCCAGAATTTCGCCTTCCGGACCGCCACTTTTCCATGGTTGCCAACGATAGTAGTTTTTCTCGCAGATGTTTCTGTCATTATAATAAATTCGATATTTGTCGCCGAAACCGCGTTGCTCACGGTTCCAGACTGCCATGGTGTACTTTGAGGGTGCGAGATCAACATTGTGGGGGTTCCAAAGTACCGCGGCAGGCAATATGTGCGAGTGGATTCGGAACTTGCCAGAATGCTCCTCCTCGTAGGTAGGATAAAGAAAGAATTGTGCACGAGAAATTACAGGATGAACCCCCACCTTGTCTTCCATCTGAACTCGCGGAGACATGGTTTTGCCCGAGGCGCGCAAGTTATAGTAGTCTCTTAATTGGTCCCACAAAGGACCTCCTGGATCGATGGTTACGTTCTCAGTACTATTACCCTGACCACCTTTCACGGTGACTACGCGACGGTCACTTGGGCCACGCTTATGGTTGCAGTTGATCAAGCCCTGAACCGCCTGACCTTTATCGTCGTAAACAGTAGCTTTGTAGCAGGTATAACTGGGATGGTACAAGGAGAGGCGAATGTTGCCGTCACTCATTCGCTCTGCTTCAATACGTACATCCCAATCAAAGTCTCCAGCATCCTCGAAATCGATGCAGTAGTAATCCGCAGTTGATTCACGAAGCTTGACGCGGCGCGAGTTTTGAGGTGAAGCATTTCCCTGATTGAAGGGCAATCGACCCACACGGCTACCCATGTCGAGTTCATAGCCCTGCAACTCAGGAAAACCTACTTGAGGAATATAGCCATTGGGTTTAGAGGGTTCACTCCCCCCTACCGGACCGAAAATTTGTTCATCCTCCGTCAGCACGAGTTCGCCTTCGGAATCCTTCGCTTTTGGTTGCAGGCCCGCCGTTAAATCTCGACGCAAACCTCCACCTTGGACATTAGCCAAAACACCATGACCGTGAACGGTTACGTCGTGAAATCGAGCATGGAGTGTCTCTTCCTTGACTGCATTCGTTGCTTCAGAAACGGAAGACTCATTCAGTAATCTGGAGCGTGATTGGGTTGGAACCTTCGACTCGAAGTCCTCAAACCCGGGAATGATCGTAACGCCAAAGCCCGTCGAATTTAGCGCGCCGTCAGTTCGAGGCATGCTTATCTTGGCTTTTTGGCCCTCGTCTCCAATCCAGTACGCGTACGAACCTGATTTTTTGGTCCTTCCAATTAATTCCGTTGAGCT
>MDTC01089773.1_pt1 | contig 28978 bp, 25 predicted proteins | sample 811181 | NCBI WGS metagenome assembly MDTC01 (sample SAMN05326644, study PRJNA326480) | marine metagenome | isolation source: seawater | place: Pacific Ocean: North | collected 2011 | reverse complement strand
TTTCATTCTCGGTTTCAGTTGTTACGTGATTAAGCGATGTTAATGTCAACCCAACAAGGTCTGGTTTCTCGGTTTCAGTTGTTACGTGATTAAGCGATGTTAATGTCAACCCAACAAGGTCTGGTTTCTTGGTTTCTTCTTGCATGGCAACGTTTTCAACGAGTTTTTCCGAAGTACTATTGCGCTTGAACATTCTTCCAAATGGGTTGGTTAAATAAGCACCTCCGGTTTGGGATATTTTTAGTTTTGATTTAATCTTACGGATAGTTGTTTCAACCGCAATTACAAACTTGTTTACATCATCTTCCGATTTATTTAATTTATCCTTCAAGTTCTCGATCGTTTTTATTTTCACTCTAACAATTGAATCAATATTATTCTCAAAACTATTCTCTTTTTCCCCGATTTGTTTGATCAATTCATCACACTTGGATATGACGTGTTCTTTTTGCGAGCTCATTTGAAAACATAATTTATTTATGATGATAGGTAACGATTCTTGTATTATGGCGTTATCGGGTTTCCCGAGATTGGCATAAAGATAATCATTATAAATTGTTTCATATGCGGGTGGGTCAAACTCATTGTTGCCAGTAAAAGATGCGCCTTGACCGGGTTCTTCTAACGAATTCTGTAAACCTTTCATAGTTGGTAAACCTTTCATATTTGATAATTTTGTCGGGTCGATTGGTAAGTTTGGCAGACTTCGCATATTATAATAGGTTCGTTTATATTACACTGATAAAAAATTGATAAGAAGTATACACCAATTATACTAAACCAAATGAATATGCAGTCGTTAAAAAAATCGTCATCATCATCGGGTCGCACTACTCACAAAAAAAAGGTAAAACGTTCAATCGTAGACAAATCAAAATTATGGGATATATACGATGCGGATATACAAGAATCCGGCAATTCCAATGAAAAGAAAATGGAATGTGTATATTCTTCCACCGACGATTGGAAATGCAATTTATGTAACTATAGTTTGATGATAATGGAAACTGGATTTCCCACATGCACCAATACAGAATGTTGCATAATATACAAAGATACTTTAGACTATTCTCCCGAGTGGCGTTTCTTTAGTCCAGACGATAAAAGAGGCAATGACCCCACCCGATGTGGAAATCCGATAAATCCGTTATTAGTTCAATCCTCATATGGCTGTAAAGTGCTATCTAATAATAAGTCATCATATGAAATGCGCAAAATACGTAAATGGACCGAATGGCAATCGATGCCACATAAAGAAAAATCCCTATACGATGAGTTTCAGTTTATTTCAACAATGGCTTCCAACTCGGGTATTCCCAAAATATTTATAGACGATGCAATGGTGATTCACAAAGATATTTCGGAACAAAAGATGTTCCGAGGATTGAACCGCGATGGAATTAAATCAGCATCCATCTATTTATCTTGCCGTTTGAATGGCTGTCCCCGAACCGCCCATGAAATCGCCGAGATATTTCATTTAGACAAGACGAGTGCAACCACCGGCTGTTCCATGGCAGTAAATATATTGTATAATATCGAAAGGAAGGGGGATGTGACTCAACAGTCAAACCTAGTCATCACATTACCGAGTTCATTTATAGAACGATATTGTAGTCGCCTGAATGTGAATAAAGAACTAACAATGCTATCTACGTTTATCGCAAAGAAGGTAGAACAAAACAATATAATTACAGACAACATACCACATGCAGTTGCATCCGGAATAGTATATTTTATAGCACAAACTTGTAATTTAGAAATTAGTAAAACGGATATCAAAAAAATATCGGGCGTGAGTGAAGTAACTATAAATAAATGTTTCCGAAAACTCGAAACAAACAAGGCTATGTTTTTACCCAAAGCAATTATGGAGAAATATTCGGTTAGACAAATAAAATAAAATATATGAAACATATAACACGGTAAATATGGACACATTTTCAAGCATAAATACATTGCCAAGTGGAGCACCAAAATTGGTTTTCATAGTTCCGTACCGCGACAGGGAACAGCAATATAAGTTTTTTTCTTATCACATGAAAAATGTGCTATCGAATTATGCCGAAAACGAGTATGCTATATTATATATTCATCAAAAAGACACCCGACCGTTCAACCGAGGTGCAATAAAAAACATTGGCTTTCTCGTGGTAAAGGATATGTATCCAGACAATTATAGACATATTACTTTGGTGTTCAATGATATTGATACCATGCCGTTTTCCAGTGGTTTTCTACCATACTGCACCGTAGCAGGCGTAGTAAAACACTTTTATGGGTTTAACTACGCATTGGGTGGTATAGTATCAATCAATGCTGGAGATTTTGAAAGTATCAATGGATTTCCGAATTACTGGGCGTGGGGATACGAAGACAACGAACTAAACGACCGAGTGAACCGCACCGGTTCATTGAAATTGGATCGTTCTGTTTTTTATTCATTATTAGACAAAAACATATTACATTTACAATGCGACCTGCATCGTGTAATGAACCGAAACGAATACAATAAATACATAAAGAAAGTAAAAGATGATTTGACTGATATATCTAATTTGCAATATAGTGTCAACAAACGCACTGGTATGATAGACGTAACCAACTTCTCTACCAAACTACCATATGTAAAAGAATCCGATGTTGTTCACGATTTACGAAAAGGAAATAAACCGTTCAAGCGAAAGCCCAAAATGGACATGATGATGTAGAAAATTGACTGTATTCATAATCATTGAAATAATGTATTATACCCAACTATGTTCTCGATCCTCGCGCTACTAATTACCAATTATTGTTCTGCATTTACGCTGCAGCAATGGAAATCCGTTCGTTATATTTTGCAACACCCAAGTAAAACCGAAGAAATTGATAATGCATTACGTCAGCAGATCTACAACAATTACATACCTTTTGCAAAGAAGACATGTAACGAAATAAAAACGAAACTTCTCACATATGGTTCGATATCATATGAGCGGTGTTTTGAGTTGAATATGTATCCGTATATTGGACTATCCAAAGCCGTAAAGAATTATGATGCAGACAAGGGTTCATTTCATAAATATGCAAAGCCATATATCATATCATCAGTATATCGCGGTGTATCGGATATAAACTCGCACCGCACATTACCACATTCATATCGTATAAGCAATCAATGGAAAATTAGCAATAAACAAATGTATATCGCATCTATGAAACCAATGATATATGAAGGGTCCAGCGATTGGCTTTCAGCAATGCCTTCTATGAGAGGCCCATTGCCTACTGAAATTAGTCACGAAAGTTGTGACCGCACTACTCGTATAGAACTAGTCAAAACATTACCAGCTACCGACCAACGCATATTTCATTTACGATACAATGTGTATGATATGTCACGGCATAGAACGTTGCGCTCTGTGGCTGAACTCATGTGTTACAGTGAGACATATGTGAGCGAGCGGTTGATGTTCATCATGAAATATTTGCAAACTTACGATTTCAATAACCTACCTGGAGATACGACGTCGTTGGTCTGCAATAACTTGTAAGTAATACCGATTTCATTGTTTGTTTCCCATATACCTGATATTTTCAAAATATAATTATCACTATTAGTTGTTTTCTTGAATACTTTATCCGAATTGTCTTCCCTATCAATATAAAATCGCATTGAACCGCCTTGCAAATGTTTCACTAGAACTTGTTTTTTCTTACAATGTTGAAGATTGTTGATATTGTAAAAATCCAATATATGAAGTTCTATTTTAGATAAACATTGTATTATTTGTATATTGTTAGGCGAATATGGATTGAACGATATAGTTTGCCGTGTTTTAGTTGTTATACATTCATTTATGTCAATGGGAAATGTCATAAACAATCCGTTCATTGTAAATATTTCAGTGGACAAATTAAGTTTGGTGAAGTAGCCATTCATTACTATATTCTGACGTTTTTCTAGTAATAATAAATGGTTTGTATTGAAACGTGGTATATCAATTGCGAAGTTCATAATATTACTATGATATGTAATATACCTTCTATGTTATTTTGTAATGATTGTGCGAACGTAAATCTTCTATTCATATAGTATATTGTTTATTTATTATGTCTGCAACGTTGAATATGAATCCAATTCCCATTGTTCAATGGAAAGGCAAAACATTTACCCAAGTTCATTCATTTATAAAGCGAAATGACACGAGCACTATTAATAGATCAAATAAAAGTTTGTTTTTAGCAAATCCACTTAGGCATTATCGCCGAGAAATAGCTTCGGTCAACGTAGGCTCGTGCAACCCTCGAACATCACACAGTATTGATGTGATGAACCGTCCAAGTAGTTCGATCATGAAAGAGACTTCGTCCGGCACTTTAGAGAATGGTTTAGCCACTAACGATGAATTGGCGGTTACATTACCCAAGAACAAATGCGAAACATACGACGGAGTAACATCGGGCAGCTGCAGTGTTATATTATCACCAGCCGATAACGCTCGCAGACGGCTTCGTGGCAGCGGTGTCAAGAGAGTATTTGACGAAACCACTTCCAATCGCATATATTACTCCGACCATAAACAATACTTGAATAGTCGCAGCAAAACATTTGAACAAAACCAATATAATTACATGCGTTCAGGTGACGCAACATCTAAGCCAGGTTCAGCTGACGCACAAAATAACGGATATTCCGCACAGGGGATAAAAAAGTGCACCAATTATTACAAGCCCAACAATTATCAGTTTGCGGTGCAAGGTGCCGTTTCTTCTGGCGATCTTATTACTCGCAAGAAATACAACTCGATTACAAATAACACTGAGGCATATCGCAAGGCGTTTGGAACATCGGTCGCAAACGCGCTCGCATATGGTGTTCCCCCTAACGGATATACATTGAAAGAACGCATGGGATATCCTCTTAAGCGAACACCCACATTCCGTCCCGAATCTGATGAAATGCGCAAGTGCACTGTTACCACGATTGCGAATATGATATAAGACTATACAAATACCATATCATTTACATAATAATGTGATGTTGAATATGATATTTGTTACACCAATTGATGCATTTTTGTATGTTGTTTCTTATCAATTTATCTATTTTTTCTTGATTATGCTTATTTTCAATAAGAGAAATCGTATATTGTATATTTTCAATCTGTTGCTGACCAAAAATGGCGTTGTATTCTTCCAATTTATTATTGAAATATAACGGAATTGGGATATTCAAAAACCGATGAACACATATAGGAAGGTTTGGCGGTTTGTCCATCAGCATTTTTTCAAACGCTCTGTAAAAATAGGGCAAAAACTCACAATTACTATGATGTATAAAGTCTTTACACACAATATACTTCTCAGAGTTCGCATTACGACTGGTTTGGGGTTTCGATACATATACCTTTTTATAGAAAGCAGATAATATATACAATATATCCACTGTATGTTGCATGAAGCAATCAAATAGTTTCAGCACAAACGACCCGCCATGTTTTTGTAAAATGAGCGCATATGTGACTTGCGCAAACAGTAAAAAGGAAATGCTCGTCTCTTGTTTGTTGAAATCGCTTGAGAAGTCAAATCCGCCATCGGCAGTTACCAAATCCATTGACGAAGCATATTTTTCATTACAATCCATCATGTTTTGTAGCGATAATATATCACCAGTACCATCGGCGCCATATATTATTTCGACGTTTGGATTTGCTCGTAGAAAATTATTTGTTTTCTTCCAACCTGGAATGTTTGGGTCATTCATGTCTGCCATCAGCGTAATACCCGTATACTTATCATTTGACTGTTTTCTCACATTTGCTACGGCTTCGATGAATCCACCCGGTCCTTCGGCAAGATGAAATGTATTAATCGCGGGTTGGTCGGGTAAAATATTAAAGGTGTGTATAATTTCAATCATTTTATAATATGACCGCGATAAAGGCTTATATTTTGCAACGCAGTTTTTTTTATACGGAACCATTGTATGTATATATTCATATGGATTTGTATATTTTTTAAATATATCCCAATCGCGTTCACAATCGTCTATTTTTTCTTTGATTGCGTATAAATAGTTTGCAAGTGTATTTGATATTACTGGTATATCATGATCACACTTCAAAATGCAATCTATATAATGATAAATAGTTAATGATGCACGCGGTAAAACATAATATGACATTAAAAAAGCTTATTATGTTTATACTATAGTATTTATACCCTTTCTAATTACTTGACTTGGGTTTTTTGATTACTAATTTTCGGTTGGTCCTTTTTGGAACACGTATTTTGACGATTGTTTGTTCTGGTTCTTCTGGTTCTTCTGTTTGTTCTATTGGTTCTGGTTCTTCTGTTTGTTCAACAATTTTGTTTTGACCGCGTATCGCTTCGGCCATTTTGCGGGCATCTACGCTGCGCACCTTTTTGAAAATGAAATAACGGTTCAAATATGATATTTGTTTTTCTTCAGGCGACATCAACATTGCTTTTTTGTATTCAGGATGTTTATTTGACGATATAGCTACTTCTTGTTCCATCATTTGAAATAATTCTGAAAATAGCCCGGTGCTCTTATTTATACCCATTTGCTGGCTTTCGTCGCGGGTAAGTAATACAAACCCATAGTCTTCCATGATTCGTTCCAGATATCGGAAATTAACCAAATATTCACGGAACGTTTTGTTTATGCTTTCTTGATACACATTTATAGGATACCCAACACTTGTTTCGTCGTCAGGGAATCCAGTCTGGTCATATAATCGGGTGAGTTCATATATTTTACGCTGCTCTTTGAAAATAGTGACACTTTCTCCGTTCTTTTTATTGTTAAGCATTTGAAATACTTCGTTTCCGTCATAGCACGTTCCAATGAAATAACCATTTAGTCGGGTGCATTCACATACATTGCGCATGAACTGATGTAATGTAGCTTCGTTTTCAAAGAAATAGTGCATTGCAAATTGACACGACGTAATATTGAAACCTTGTTCCGCTACACCATAACTATTGTAAACGCCTTTCCCGATTTGCAACGGATCTTTGGGACCTTTTCCAAATATAGCATTGCTTACTTGTTTATCTTTCTCTGTATAATAAGCAGTTCCATTGCGAATATTAAGACTGCTATCGCCGTGTAAGAACAAAGCACTCGGCATGTTTGTCTGTTTTTTCCTAGACTTCAAATATCTAGCACATGCTCCATCCAATTGATTATGGATGTTGTCTTTTGAAATATCAATGCCTAAGACAAATGATAATTTGGCGCGAATCCATTTTGATAAATCGCCAGCCTTACCTGCAGCCAAATCAACCAATGTGTTGCCACGACGCGAAACCGATTGGATGAGTTTTGACTTCACATAAATATTGTGGAAGTCTCTCAACGAACGAGTGCTGGTTTCATCATCAGTGCGATTATAATAAACGTCTTCGTTATTCATATATTGTGGAACACCTTCTCCGCTCGTTATCATTTCTTCGGTTACCGGGTTGTGGATAGAGTGCCAATTACTATTGGCAACGTGATATGCATTTCCAAAGTTTTTCAATCCAGCACGAAGTTCAGATGTTTTGTCATAACGCACTCGCAATGGAACCCAGCGCCATTTGTCGTCATTCGTTTCTACATATTTAAACTCCACAATTGTATCTTCATCGAAATATTCACCTTCTTCTGTTTCCATATATGTCTTTGTTCCATCGTCTTTTAATAATACATTACAGAAGGCGGCATTCTTATCATACGGCTTTGTAGGTTGAAATGGAACGGGCTTATAACCATCTTCTTTGTCCATGTCACTGAAGTCTTGAATATTGTCGTCCAAAATGTCTTGATATGGGTTGATAAAGCCATGCTTTCGCTCGTCAAACCCACAACGTAAGATAAGGGTTTTATATTGTAATAGTTCATTGGTGCTTGTTGTATTGATACCATCTTGGAATATATGGTGGACTTCGTCTTTACCCGCTTCGTCTTTTTTGATAGAGACCAAGAAATCAATTGTATTGAACTCTGGGGGCTTCCATTTAAAAGAATGTTCCCATGTTATTTTGGTTATATTCCCGCCTTTGTCTCCAACTTCGTTGCCTCCTACCGCGAGTCTTGATGGCGTGAAAATGAGACCATCCGTAGTGTATTCATATGCTCCATCGCGAACATTAGACAATATTCTGCTGCATCCATCAAATATAGATGTTTCGGGAGTAGAATTATAAAAGGTCTTTACTTGAATGCGTAGGTCACATGGGGTATTGCTTTTGCCGTCGGTGCGTTCCTTTGTTGTCGGGTCCATAATCGAGCGAGGCTTGATTAATTCAACCAACTTATGAAGTAAAGGCAACCTACATTTTGTTTCGGTTTCGTCATCGTTAGTTGGCACAAATGGAAACTCACGAGTATTTTTTGTATGAATATAATACACATCAAATGCTGCATATAATTGTATATAATTACCATTTTTATCGTATTTTATATGCTCTCCGTCGATCAAACTATCAAATATAGTTTTTTCGTTTGTCTTTGACCCAGTAAAGATGACATTCATATTCGTATCAATCATATATATTTTACCATCGCTCGCAATATATAATAGTTTACGCTCTCCATCTGCCTTATCCGTGACAGTATAATCGTTGCGAATGTTGGGTTGTTTATTATCTTCATCTTGTTCTATAATGTTTTCTAATTGCAATGTAAACGAACTGGGACCAGTGAAATCTCGGGGCAAAATGCGAGATTTGGGTTCATATTTTTCTCCATGTACAAGTTTCATGTAATTATATAAAATGTCATTTTTCATGGAATATGTAATCGGATATTTTGTTCCCTGGATACCACTCATTATGATTCGAATGGATTTGCGCAACATGTTCATGAGGGACTTAACATTGTTATATTCAGTTCCATCTCCAACCCGGCTGTTATCAACTTCCAACTCGATCTCATATTGTTCGTTTCCCTGGAAGACGCCAGATTCTTGAATGGTATATTTTGGAACAGGTACATATTTCACTTTCTTTGACATTTTTACTACACTCATATCTACGAAAACTGGCATTGACGGGTGACGAAAACGAACACGGTTCATACAGCGAAATATTTTGAGCGAGTCGTTCCACTTACTTATAATATTATTTGCAACACTAGTTCTCATATGAAATATTTGTTCTGTTTGAAACGAAACGCGGAAATTATAATCTTCCATGTCCATCCTACGGATATATTCACCATTTGCCGCAAGGGCGCTATTTTTTTGAGTAAAGTTCAACTTATTTAATGTGGTGGACGGCATATCTATCAAGCGCTGGATACTGTTTGTAGAGCAATATTCTTGAATCATGTCTGTTCCATTTATTTCCGCACGAATATTTGACATTCGTTTCTGTCCGGTTCGCGTATCAGTGTATTCATTTTGAACGCGCAACATTTGAACACCCTTGATATTATCAGAAACAAATCCACAATCATACAGTTGTTTTACAACATTATCATAGTCAATTTTGGTAATAGGTTTTGAAACACGAGGATTTGTACCAAAACGTATTTCTAATTCACTCGTCTTATTTCCAATCGTCATAACAGGATTGCTATCTAAATAGTGTTTTACAATCTTTTCAAATTCAACGGTCTTGCTTTTAACATCTGGAATTGACGGCGTTTCCTTATCTGACATAATATATAATCTTATATAGTAAAATCATATATTATTTCTTGTGCAATCAATTTTATAGTTAATCCCATTTTACAAGTTCATGTATTGCGGTGTATACGTCTATCTTTTTGTAAGTGGCAGGTAAACTTCTAACATCCAATTTTCTAGCAATTTCCACCAGTTCATCCAGTTTGTATCGCGTCACGGATTTCAGCGGTTTTGTATGACTTTCTAAACATACAGTTTTTTCATCTAACTCACTGTATATGCTTGCATTTACAGGTTCAATATAAATGCTATATTTTCCGTATTTATTGCGTTTGATGCAATACGTCGGGTCCATTGGTTCGCGATCTATATTTGTTACAATTTCTAATCGACCCATTTTATTTGTATTCAACAAAATGAAGTTGATGTTAAAAAACACTCCTAGCGCGGTAAGTGTCAGTAGTGATGTTTTTTGAATATCAGTGAATAACTCGGACATAATTTCTTGAACGGCTTGCTTTGTGATTTTCTGATTTGTAAGTTTCATTTTTCCGGCATTTTTCCCAATATAATTACTTATTTTTTGTTTCATTTCTAATTCTTTTGCACCATAATTATGATGTATTTTCATATATTCGGTATATCCCTGAGTAGCAATAAACACGCACCAAAAAAGAGTGTCCTTTTGCTTTGGCATTATCCAGTCATTAATATTGTCGAATATTGAAGTAGACGCGAGTTCGGAAGATACAGGAGGTTCTTCTTCACATAGTTTGGTTTGGGGTTCTACGTTTACGACCGGCGGATCCACTACAACAGGTTGTTCCACCACAACCGGCGGTTCTTCTTTTGCAATCTTGTTATATTCGTCGTAACTTGCTCGCGTTAACATATTGGGTGATATAAGACGAATAATATCACAGTCGGTTGTTTTATGGTTGAATAATGGCTCTCTATTCATCATAAAATTAAATATTTCGTTGTCTACATTCATTCTATAGTATAGTTGACAAACTCTTTATCCTCTTTATCATTTGTTAAATAGGTCTTGTATTCTTCTTTTTGATATTCTGCAGCCTGTATGTTGTGTTCTTGTTCAACGATATACGCTATTTGCTTGTCAAGTTTTTCAATTATGGTATCATCTACCGTTGATAGATTGACAAATACACCACTTTTGTTCTCATTCAATGTAACATTATTATTATGCAAAATACGTAATATGTCTGTTTGTTGATATTTATTCATCTTTTCAATATCAGTTTTAAGTCTAATAAGCGTTTCCATATGAAGTGTTCTATAAAAAACATTTTATATCATTTCACATTAATACATCATTCAATATAGTCAAACAACATTATTTATTCAACAACCGCTTTCAGGCTGGCAATCACGCAAATATACGGGTCGTTCAACTCATAGCGAACACCTATTACGGTTGCTTTGATTTTGGCATTTTCTTTTATTTCGCTAAAGCGTTTGTCATTTGCATGATGGTCTCTTGCAATAAACACTGTAACTGGTGTATTGCCCAAATTATCAGTAATTTCCGCATGTACACCCGCCTTGGTTATTGTTTTCGCAAGGCATTCTACGATCATTCCTTCCACTGGATGACATACCATACATTCATACGTAGATTGAAACTCGACTGAACCGTTCATGAGATTCCCCGCGGAGTAATTCACTATTCTCACGGAGTCAGGCTGAATGTAACCCTCTGCAATACACCGACCTTCCGTGTTCATTCTTATCATTTTCTCAAGATTGCTCTTGAGATTGTTGCCAATTTCATTTGGTGATAATATTAACTTTGCGCTCAATATGGATGGGTGATAAACGCCATATACTTTCTGTTCGGTTCTATTGTCTGCCATACTAATAATCGTATTTATATATTATCTTTATATAGAAATATTTTATTCAATTTTCTGCATATCTGTTTTTTTGGGGACATAATACTGGCAAATGCAACCGCTCCATTACATATCCTTCTATTGGGCTTTTCGTTCGTTTCAATATATTTGATATTTTCTCATAAACAATTCGCGGTCGGTTGAGAACATTTTCCTTTGATACTATAAATTGTCCTCCTACACCAAACGTCCAGCCAATATTTTGTATTTGATACACATCCAATATATAATTATACACGAGATGTATTGGGATTTTTGATTGATTCATATTATCATCCATCATAATATCGTTTCCTAGTGTAGTATCGTATCGAAGGTCTGCCATTACTGCAAAACCTTGTTCAACTCCACTACCATCTTGGTATTGTTTTACTAGCTCCACTGCATTTTTACAATGATCAAACGGGTCTCCTTGGAGACAAATCGTATAGTCATCCAAATTATCGTAATTCTCATAAAAATAGTTGTAAAATGTGTGACCTTCTCGACCTAGGTTCTCCAATTGTATAATTGGATGTTTGCTTTCAATATCTGGTTCTCCTTTGTTGAATATAATAACGTTTGACAATTGTTCTGTCCAAGAAACATCTTCGTTGTATCTAGATACTATTACTTTCATTAATATAAATTATTGCAAGTAATAATTATTTGATTATATACGCAGAGACGGTATGTCATTTATTCGTGCACTTTCTAAATCAAAGAAGTATTTTGACCCATTTTTCGTATTATCAAAATCAGTAAAATAGCGGAGTAATATTTCCATCAACACGCATGTTCCTGGTTTCATTATTGATACCATATCTGTTTTATTATATTCTTTTACGACTTGGTTATATGGCGCATTTACCAAGACGCGGTTCAGTCTTTTAACTATATCTAATTTCCCGTATATATTACAATACGCACCCTTGTTGTTACGTTTTTCAGTTAAGTCTTTCATTTTGAAAACGGTTGCTTCGTTTTTATGTGAGTGCATGAACCCTACAAATGGTTGCATTTTTGATTGGCTTACAATCATAGAACGGAGTGATTTCATTATTTCATCTTTCTCACTTGCCTCTACTTCTTTCCATTGACGTGTTTCTCTTACTTGTATATAAATACCGATTTGCTTTTCGTCTCCTAATATAATTCCATTGTAACGAGAACTTGATATACGTTTACCGTCGAAATATTGGAGTAAATGCGTTTCAATATTATCGGCTGGCACAAAGCTTTCGCTTTTATATAAATAATATACCAATATCAACTTCTTTTTGATGGACAATGTATCTAAATAGTGATATATGATATACTTTGTTATGTATTCCACTGGAACGGAATGGTTATCGGTCAATACCTTGTAAATAATTCCAAGGTGTTTATACCAATTTGTATTTGTTGATGGTATCTTTTCCGGTTTGGTTTTCATTTCGTTCATTAAATCAATGTTTTGAAGTAGTTCTCTTCGGATCGCCTCTACATCATTGTTTATCATCAAAAAATTATAAGAGACGTTATTCTCGTCTTCGGTGTTTTTCTGCAAAATAGACGGCTCATCGTTCACCACAACATCGTCTTTCTTACGCGTGGGTAACTCCATATTCAACGACGTATGCTTATACCCAATTGGTGCAGTTCTTTCCCAATTGGATATTCTCGTATCACTTACTTCTAATGGCTGGAATGCATAGAAATCATCACGGTTCACCAAATATCCCACTCGACCATATGTATCAAATATCGGTTCGTTTGGATTATCCACAAATCGGGATAAGACAAAATCAATGTGGTCAATGGGATAATTGCGAACGGATTGGATATACGAAATAATGTAGTCTCGTTTATAGGTTGTTTGTTCTCTGAACAAGTCACGAAGGCGCTTTACAATAGACGAGTAATTCATTTTGGCATGTTCATCGTTATATAATGTGCTGACTGCTTCCGTCGAAGCAATATCGATTGACGGATTGCATGTATATTCACATGTATCCATATAGTCGCATTGGTCGCTGCCGGGTTGGTCACCAATTTTGTAATCGATATCTGTATCCGACATACTGGATAATCGGATTTTTATGTTCTGGTTGGCTGCATTTTCTATTAATTTTGCGGCAGTCAAATTAGTTTGGCCGATATTCAATATACAATCCACAGACGTTTCTTTTAAAATACGGTTCACTTTGCTGATTTGTAATGCTTTCTTTTCGGCAAAACGGTATACATACAGATCGGCGTATTCTTTGTCGCTTTCTGACCGAGTTGAATGTAAATACAGTTCAACATTGCGCTCTTCAAATGGTAGGTTACAGTGACTCAGGTTGCGGACTGTTCTCCCTATGATTTGTTCTATTCGATTCATATTGTACCATGGTTCCATTATATGAAGTTGGCGAATGTTTTTGAAGTCTAGCCCTTCTGCTGCAGCACGTGTAATCAATATTACCTTCACATTTTTACCGTCCTTGTTTTCAGGCGTAGTAATATAATTTAAATCCCCGGTATTGTTGGGCGAAAAGAACCTACTTCCGGTTATCATGACATATTGTGCACGAGAGAAGTCCGACCGATTTTCAGTTTCATCAAGAGGTTTAAGGGTAAGTGCATCTATGGGGTCGGTCGGGGGTTTTGCGAACAATGATTTTGTGTGACTAGCCGAACCATAGCGAGTAAAACCCATTTCTTCTAATGCTAACGACATTGGAACCACTCCACCGTCGATATATTGAGAATATATCATCACAATACCCTTTGATTTGCGGATTTTGTCGCATATATTACTGATTTTACTACTATATTTGGAAATATGTTCTGGCGAGAAAATGCGCCCATATTTTTCTAACATTTCTGGCTTGTAGTCATAATCATACCGCAATTCTTGTGGTGTAGTTGCCGTTTTATATGACATTATGCGGTTTAATCCACTTGAACCTGTCAAACTAGAATACATGCCTTGTAGTTCTAGTTCTTCTAGGTCTGGTTGCTGGTCTGGTGGTTGTTCTGGTTGTTCTGGTATATCGTCATCGGCACCTCCTGTCTGATTTCCTTGTTTTTCAATGTCTGATTCGTCGTCGGATGTATCCAAATCAATTACTTCTTGTGGTTGTTGCTCGTCGTCTATCAAAGATATTACATTGGATTTTTCTGGTTGTTGTTCTTCTGTTTGTTGCTCGTCATCTGTCAAAGATATTACATTAGAGTTTTCTGGTTGTTGTTCTACGGGCTGTTCCTCTACGGGCGGTTCTTCTACGGGCTGTTCCTCTACGGGCGGTTCTTCTACGGCCTTTTGTTTTTCCATATATGCATCAAAACTCGGGTTAGGATATGACATATTCAGGGCTTCAATTGGTTCTCTCAAATAGTTATACCCAAACGATTCCATGTTCTCGAATGACGGCATTTCGCGGACCTTTCCATATTTAGTTGTTATATTGGTATCCTTTTTCATCAATCGGTCAATTATAAAATCATATGTGCTTTTTTGATAACTACCGATATCATTTAAATAAACATCTATGTGCGTAATTGGTGCATCGATAGACTTCCCGTTCATCTGGATTGTTGGGTATTCTCCGTCAACAAGTGTTTTAGATTCATCAAACATTTTCGGATGAATACGATAAGGAAATGTATATGGGTTCTCGCCTCTTACATATGAAATATAACCTGTTAATTTACGAACAATAAGTTCGCGACCGGCTTCGAGTTGATTTCCATCTTTGTCCGCCCGCACGGGTTGAAACTCTCCGGTTTTATCAAATACATCGCTCTCTTTGATTACACTGCGGTTGTCTACTGTATTCAGCAAATTGGTTATCCATATTATTTCTTTGTAACTATTGAACATTGGTGTTGCCGAAAGTAATAACAAGCGCATATTGTTTGCATACTTCGCAATTTTCATTAGCATATTCGCGGTTTTCTTACTTTCTTTGTTATCTTGCATAATACGTATGTTATGCACCTCATCGACAACTATCAGTCTACCATTAAACAGCCCCTTTATTTTGGCAATTTCGTTACTTTTATTACTACCGACCACATCGGATATTTGTATTTTACGTTTCACATAATTTGCAAACTCACCGTAACCCATGAACATGTAATTTTGTTTTATTACAGCATTGATTTGTGATACTAGTTTGTTTCGCGTAATATTTCGGTATTGTACAGGATTTATTTCCGAAAGCAAAGCGTTCCCAATGCATGTATTCAAGGACCAAACACCATTAATTTGTTTCAATTTACGTTCATCAAATAATTGCATTTTGAAGTTAGCTTGAACGTTTGGCGATGCAATAATAATGATGCGCTTCTTTAATCCGATATTGGCCATATACTGACGCATTTCTTCTGATATACCTATGGCACTGCATGTTTTACCAGTTCCCAACCCATGATATAACAGTAATGCATTGTATGGTGTCTGGTAAGATAAGAAATTGCGGACAAACAACTGGTGTGGTGTTAACTCAAACTCGGAATTGCACATCTTATCGGCTTGTTCTCGGATATCATAAATATTACCGTCATATTGTGTATCTTGAAATTGTTTATGTGTCGCGAGCTTTGCATTGAACATGGGATCGTCTAATTCCGGATATAAAAAGTCATATGTAGTTTGTGTTCCGAAACCTTCTCTATTTATCAATTCTTTATTTCGCAAAAAACTGTTATGTTCTTTGCTATTCTTATCAAATGGTTCTGAACCGATTCTGTCTTGTAATTTGACTAACTCTTGTTCTAAATCCAGTATTGGAGCAGCTTCTTCTTCTGGTTCTTGTTCCTTGGTTTCTTGCACTGCAGCGTCTTCGTCCGGTTCTTCGTACGGTTCTTCATCGGGTTCTTGTTCCTTGGTTTCTTGCACGGCAGTGTCTTCTTCTGGGTCTTGTTCTTGTTCTGGTTCATTGGTTTCTTGCACTGCAGCGTCTTCATCGGGTTCTGGTTCCTTGGTTTCTTGCACTGCAGCGTCTTCTTCTGGGTCTTGTTCATTGGTTTCTTGCACTGCAACGTCTTGTTCTGGTTCTGGTTCCTTGGTTTCTTGCACAGCAACATCTTCAATCCCCTCTTCAATTATAGTATTACGTGGAACTCCGAACACTATAGGTATTTCCTGGTTTCGCGCTCGAATAATATCCTCCAAATCAAGTATACGAATTATCAATTCATCTTTGAGATCACCAACGGAAGTTTTTTCAAACTCAATCTTGTTGTTTATAACATTTTTTAAAACTTCATGAACGTGGGATTTTAATTTAGGCCCGGTAAACTTCTTTAAAAATCGAATATAACTAATATGTTTTTCATACATACTGATATTGCTTTGAAACTTTTTTCGTTTTCCATGAATTGTTAATATTTCAGTCATGACACCCCTCCTCAATATGAGTTTAGTTTGGAAGAAACATTTCTTGTCAGTTGAACACCGCAAACCAGCAGGACAACTGGGTGGATTACATGAAATATCTGTAGTTTCACCTATGATTATTTCCGACTTCTTTGGCAGACTTTTTGCAGGTTGAGCAGACACATTGTCTTCAGTCGGAGCATTATTTTCTTCTGTTGCCTTTTCTTGTTCTTCTTCGCGACGATTATTCATTTCTATACAAATTATCAAACTAATTAACAGTTTTTTTGGTTTATTCACCAAACCTACTCGCGTATTTTTCATATTCTCAATTATTTGAAGTAATTGCGACATTTTTTTTGAGTCAAGTTCTTTCGCTCTTACTTGTTGGTCTTCAGGGATGGGGTCTAACCCGGAACAGCCGTATCGTTTTACAATAGGGTTGGTCTCTACTTTTCTAGTAGTATTGTTTCCACCCTTTAACCCACGTTTTAGTCCACGTTTACGTGTTTTAGTTCGCATAGTGTAATTAAAATATATACAGATTTTTTAGTTACACATTGTTCGTAATTGGTTCAAAACTGAATCAATGGTAAGCAATGAACGGTTCTATGTATTTTTGTTAGCATTCTAAGTTTTTCTAAATTATACGGACGTATTGTATTGATGCATTCGTCATATGAAAACCAACGCATATCTTTCACTTCGGTTGTATCATAATTATTTGTATATTTGCTGTTATCATTGTCCATATAAGCCAAATAATACTTGTGTTTGTATGACTTATAATTTGAACCAGTAAATGTTTCTTCGTATGGATAAATATTTCGAATGTTATGGAACATGGACGGTTCCAGTCCGGTTTCTTCACAAAACTCGCGCATTGCACACCGATAATCGCTTTCGTGTTGATTGCGTCGGCCCTTTGGAAACCCCCACTCAGCATCTTTCCAGCAAATAATATTGTTAGATTCATTTATAATGCTTTCCATATTATAATATTTGTCCAGTTGATACAACCCTCGCCTTAACGTGTTGAACTTATCGCGCGAGCTGTTTTCCTCCACCTTATACGAGCCAAATTGAATTGCTCCTCCCCAGAGTTCAACCCACAAATCATCAAAACTACTGTTCAATAGTTTAATTCGCTCATTTATGGTCATTTGAATAAACATACTTTTGATATATTCTGGATTATGAACCGAATATTTTCCCCGCATAAAATCAATATATCCAAACGTGTCTTTGCGTTGTATTAATAAATATTGCACTTCTTTATTCACTATCCTAAATACTACTATACCTATGCTGGTAATAGGCATTTTACACTGATGGTATAAGTGACCTACTTTACCGCAATTATTACAATATTTCTCATTCATATAACTCGTAGTCTAATAAAATATATTCCATAACCTTTATATATATTCTTCTTATACAAATGAACTTTGATCCAAATGTTTGGGGTCCACATTACTGGTTTTTCCTGCATACAATTGCCGAATCATATCCAATGACACCGAACCAAGTTACAAAGCGGAAATATTACGATTTGATTACAAACTTTCCGCTCTTTATACCAAACGAAGAAATCGGAAACAACTTCAGTAAAATGATTGATAAATATCCAGTAACCCCGTATTTAGATTGTCGCGAATCGTTTGTCAGATGGGTTCACTTTATACATAACAAAGTAAATATTTTTATCGGAAAAGAAGAAGTCTCTATGGCGGTTGCGTTGGACCAATATCGCGCACATTATAAGCCTATGGAAATATATTTAGCTGAAAAGATTAAGATGCGTAAGCACATTATATACGCCGGATTGGTCGGGCTAGTGTTGTATGGTGTTTACACGTGCTATGAATAAATGAATGAGCCAAAATATTCTAATTATACTATAACTATGCGTTTCGAAATACTATTGATTATTATTACTGGTTTTGTAATAGCCAATATATACACTGATGGTAAATATATGAAATTATTGATGTCCTGGAAAAAATATTATCAAATGGCGGGGGTGGTATTCGGCGCTTTCATGTTATATATGTTGATGAAGCGTAATCCCCTACGCGCACGTGAAATAGTGAATGCGTCAAATGAATATATCAAGTATTTGCCAGTGGACCGCAACACGTCTAGTTTTATATCTCCATTATTGGATTTTACTAGCAAACAACAACACGGCTATTTGGACGATGGAATGCATCCAGTCATTCCAATGCAGCAGAGGCAACCCGTAGCAGAAACGCGCATTATTAATTCGGGTAAAAAGTCAACGAAGCGCTCGGTAAGTGAAACGAAAAAGAAGTTCGTAGCATCCAGACAAGATTGGAAATGCGGGGATTGCCAATCAAAACTAACTGCATGGTTTGAAGTGGATCATATTGTGCGATTAGAATACGGTGGGAGCAATCACATAGACAATCTTGTTGCACTTTGTCGCGAATGCCATGGTAAGAAAACCACGATGGAGAACCTATAGATGCGGGGTTTAGTAAATTGTATTTTATCTAATCAAATAATATACAATGTCGGAACAAAATACAAATAATACAACTGAACAGAGTAGTTTCAGTTTTTCTTCCAAAATAATGAATACAATATCATATTTGGGCGGATATAAAACATTATTAATAGTTTCGATTACACTAACAATTATGATTTTGGGATTCATATCAGTAAGCGTTGACGACCAAGCATACGGAGCAAATGCGATGAGTAATATACTTTATACAGGAGTCCCGTTTTTAATTCTTATATTGTATTTCACGTATTTATATCATAGCAACGAGAACCCAACCAAGGGTTTTGTGTACGGATACATGACAATTGCAACAATATTTTTCATTTGCACGTATTTATATTTAACCCTCTCGCCTGGTTACTTGTCTATATTTACGTTCACTATGAATATATTGACAATATTAATCGCCATTGTAGGACTGGCCATATTATCATTCATCATTGGTAGTAATTTGCGTAAGATGACTGGATGGACCGGTTTCATTATTAATTTCATTTTTTACATACCATGTATGGTGGCCAATTTCGCAAGTTATTTGGTAAAAGAGTTCCGCATGACACCACCAGCAATCGCCATTCTATTTATGGTTGAAATCGCACTGTTGCTCATATACTTTTACGCACCGACAATATTGAAGTCAGTTGATATTAGTCATGGAAAAGTAATTTTAGAAGACAGCATGTTCTTAAACAAACATCGCATAATTACATTAGGTAACGAAATACGCAAAGCGCCAGATTATGATAACATTCAAGAATTGCCCGAAGATAAACTGAAAGTAGAAAATCGTAATTATGCGGTTTCTATGTGGATATACTTGAATACCCAAGGCTCGGACTCGCACGCTTACGCAAATGAAACAAACATATTCAATTATGGTGGAGGTAAACCCCGCATCACATATAAACAAGTGATACCGGACCAAGATCCTGATTCGTTACTTGAGTTTAAGAGCGGTACATATCGCGTTTATTTCACAGATGCCAACAATGCACCCTTTTATGAACTGAACCTTCCTTATCAAAAATGGAACAATTTCGTATTCAATTATACATCTACACATGCAGATTTATTTATCAATGGTCATTTAGAAAAAACCTTTTATTTCAATAGTATTCTTCCACCAACGTATGCTATTTCCGAAAACATTGAGTTAGGTAGCGTGAATGGATTGAAAGGGGCCATATCCAACGTGAGATATTATATGGAACCTTTGACAAAACATCAAATCGCCATAGATTATAATTTGATTGCGCACAAAAAAATACCTTCTTCTAATATATAAAACATGGATTTCATTCCCATATTATTAGGTGTTGTCATTATTTTCTTATTGTATTTGTTGATTTCATTTTACAGAAGTTCTGAGACGGTTCTCACCGAAACCGCAAATCTTTCTCAAACTATACCTCCAATTGAAATTACAAACTCACCTGGTTCATCGTCGTATGCATATGGTATATGGATTTTCGTCAGCAATTGGGACAGCAACAAAACAAAAACTATATTTAAGCGCGCAAACAATTTGACCGTATCATTGGATAACGCTTCCCCAATATTGAGAGCCAAATTCACTATGGATCCAGTTTCAGATCCAGTTTTAGAAAAGGATGTGATAATAACTGATAACATGCCTTTACAAAAGTGGGTATATATTACCATAAGCGTTGATGGTCAATATGTTGATGGATACATTGATGGCAAATTGGTAAAATCTTCGCGAGTGATTTCGGAGGTGAATTCGGAGGTGTTCATACCCAAGATGCCAACCAGCACCGCAAAAATGCAATTAGGTGATGGCGATGGTTTCGACGCAAGCATTGCTCGGTTCAAGCACTGGGCGCATGCAGTTGACCCACAAACAGTATGGAACTCGTATTTACAAGGAAACGGACAAGGAAGCTGGACTAGCACATTATCCGACTACGGTGTAGACCTCTCAATCTTACGTAACAACGTAGAGACTACGCGATTTTCATTATTCTAATCAGAAATTATGCTCGTATATAATATACAAATTACATATGAGTGATCAATTACAAAATACATCTTCTCAAGTTCCAGAAGGATCTAGACGCGATGAGTCGATTATTCCACAAGGTGTGCGAGATGTAGGTGAATCTATAAGCAACACTGTATCTTCCGCCGCAGAAAGTGTAAAACAATCGGTGAGTGGGTTCTCATCTCAATCTGAAACCGGAGTGGAAGGGTCGTCATCGTCGTTTCTACAATCCAATAGCATAATTGCCAAATTTGCATTTCTCATTCTCATCATCATCGTTTTCATGTATATTTTCAATTTAGGAATTATGCTTTTGGACTATTTCTTGGGTCCTTCTGACAATCCTTATTTGATTAATGGTATGATGCGCGGTGATGCTCGTAAAACCTATACAGAAGACCCCAAAAAAGGTGGACACATACCAATCAAACGTTCTAATAATGAGAGCAGCGGTATGGAGTTTACTTGGGCCACATGGATATATGTGAATGATTTGGGAGAAACTGAATACCAGCACGTGTTTAACAAGGGCAATAAGAGTTTTGTAAATATTGATAAGGACCAGGACCCAGACGGTGCAAAAAGTAATGGTCTAGCGACGGTAAACAATGCACCTGGATTGTATCTGAAACAAAACGAAACTTCCGACAGCGCAAATACTCTTTCTCTACATGTCATAATGGATACTTCCGAAGGAAATAATATAACAAACAAGACTGTAATTAACGACATTCCAATCAAGAACTGGGTATGCGTAGTTGTTCGTCTACAAAACACCATTATGGACACATATATTAATGGAACTGTATCGGGAAGAACTATATTAGAAGAAACCCCCATACAAAATTACAATGATGTCAATGTTGGTTTCAATAAGGGGTTCGACGGATACGTTTCAAACTTGCGTTATTATGATTACGCATTGAACATTTTTGATATTAACAAGTTTGTTTCAGCTGGACCAAACACTACCAATATTGATGACCGTCTTTCAAGTAGGCTATATTCATATATTTCTAGCCACTGGTACACATCCAAAATCTAAGTTTATACAAAATACCATATATATGTGATTATATATATAGTCTAATCCATTATGAGTGACCCCAATTCTGACGGGTGTGAAAATAGTATATTAGCCGTTCGTAGGCAACGATTTCTATATAATAGACCATCAATAAGATTGAGTATGGTATCGCCTTATACAAATTACGTTGCCCCGTCGGGTGACGACGAACCATTGAGTGTAAAACTTGCACGACGCCGCAAAGTTGAAATATTGAAATATAATAAAAACAGCAATCAGTCGTCTAAGCAAACTAGAGCCGAACGTTTTGCAAGTTTAAACCGTGCGAACCCAGTTGTTGCAAAACGCATCGAACAAACTCTTTCTTGTCCAAATGATAGTTCTAATCCTACACCATTGAGTCGGTCTGACGTTCCGCGAGTGCAGGGGCAAACCATATTCTTGTACGAAGAGCCCGGCATTCCATTATACAATTATGTTTTGAACCGTAATGTTGCTGCTATACAAAATACCGAAAAAAAAGAAGAGATTGAATACAATATATTCGAAAATATTGAGTGTATTACTGGATCTGATATAAACACTCCAGCAATTAATAAGAATATAGGTTCTTTTTCCGTTACTGATATAATAAGCCAACGTTTAAGTGATCTAAGTATAACAATACCTATCCGGTTGGAAATATCTGGTTCGGATTTGGTTACTAGAGACATGTCGGGGGTAGAAATAACGTTGAATGTGCTTACTGATGCTGAAACGATTGCAAATGCTGCGAATCTTAAGTATGTTGGAGCAGAACCGCAAAATGTTACATCAAATATAATTATGTCTATATCAACTATAAAAATAAGATTAACACCAGAAACCTCTATCAAGTTCAATTACAGTGGGTTTGTAAATACGTTTATGACGTTAAACTTTCAAAATGTCATTACAGAAAGCGAATATACGTATGGCATACATTTCAGATACCAAACATCGTTGACACTGTCAACAATTCTAACTATTGATGAGGATGAGAGTTCACATACGCCTAGTTTTAAAATTATTTCAAATTACACAACTACTCCTACTGAAAATATTAATTGTGTTGTTCTATCCTGATTATGCAGTTATATCCTGGTCGCTCGTTCTATTATGTGTATTATGCCATTCCGTCATGTGCTCATCATATGTATCCCGACATATGGGGCATCTATGACAACGACTGCTACAACTACTACATATCATGTGTCCACATCCGGGTAATTCTAATTTTGCTGCCTCAATTGGTTCCATGCATACTGGACAGTCTTCGTGTTCATTGCATTTCGCGTATAGTTCGCGGTATTTGTTTTGCATAGACTTATAGTTCTTAACCGACCGTTCATATTCATCGTCAACCGACTGTTGTAAATGATATATGGCCGCAGTTTTTGCCTTGCTTCTGCGTTTTAATTCTATAATTCGTGTGGTATATTCTTTAATTGTTTCGTTTGATACGTCTTTATTTGAAAGCGTGCTCGGAAACGGGTAATGACCCCGTGCATACATAATAACAATATTGATATTATAAGCAGGCTCGTCTGTTTCCTCTTCTTTCACATACATATATGAACGCCTTCCGTGCGGCAAGCAACTTTCCATAAATGGTGCATAATAGTCATTGAATGCGCGAATAAACTCGTCTATCGTGGGCACTTCTTGTGTAGTGGTTATGACCTCACTATTATCCCTTCTGCCGGATGCATCACGAGAAACTCTGTATCGGAACTGGATGGTCTTATCTATAACCAGCTCGTATTCTTGTGTGCCCAAGTTTTTGTTATTTGTATTACAAAACAATTCATAATTGTCGTCGTCAAAAGTATACACTTTTCTGGGTTCGTCCGGTTCATTACTAATTTCCATGTTTTCCATAAACTGGGCAAAGCTCTCTCTGAACATTTGGTCACGGGTTTTTGTTGGCATGATTCAAATAATTATTTTTGTTTAATACTTATTTGATGTAAAATTATTTTTCAATCAATTTTCTACGTTTTTACACATTTGCGGCAGAATGGCGATACACGGTGTTCGTGGGGTTCAAGCACATTTTTTGCTCTGGAAATACCTGACCAGATAAGCACTTATCTTGGTCGGTTACAGCGACGCATCCACGCTTACCCTGGTATTCTCCAACCAAACACCATTGTGTTTTTTGAGAAGTGATGGGCTTTTGAATGGTCATTTGTGCATCGTCGTTCATAGGAACCGACGTGGATATAGAAGATGTATTGATAGTATTGTCTAAAATACTGCGACCTTGTGCGTCAATACCCGTGCTGGCATTTTTCAAAAGATCTGCTACAGATTGGACCGCACCACCGGCAATGTCGATGCCACTCTTTGCTACATCAGTAGCTACGTCGCCTGACTTATCTAAGATAGTTCCCGCGGTGTATCCAAAAAGAGACAATATTTGGTTGACCAACGGTGCAAATAATATAGTAACACTCTGTATCCAAGTTCCTACAATGGCTAATAAATTAACACCAAGGAACGATAAAATCAATAGACCGGTTAATAACATAATCATAAAGTTTTTACCACTAAATATACTTGCATAACTTGATGACGACGAGTCTCTATAAACGGAAGGGGGCGCTTTCAATGAATCACTTTGACTCACCGAAGCGGTTTTTTCAAATGACGGGTTCATTCTAGTATAATCGTTTGTATATTATAGATTGTCATTTTATTTTGCATTTACAAATAGCTTGTTCGTTTATATGTAAAAACATTTTTGTAGAAATACTATAATGAAAATACAAAGTATGTTTGAATCCTTTTTTCTTCTTAGTTTAGGAGTTACGTTCGTTTTATTAGTTTTATTGGTGTTTCATTTCCGTAATCGCATTAGTAGTTTAGAACAAAAAGCGGAAACAATGTTCTCGTTATTGAATAATGTTGTTACCGAATTGAACAATATGCGAGGCGGCGTACACCCGCCAATGGTTCATATGTCGGAGCAGCCGATTCAGTCGAAAATAGAAGTCCAGTTGAGCGAAGATGATGACGATAGCGGTGCAGAGTCCGACGATGTCAGCGAGTCAGAATCTGATGACGATAGCGGCGCAGAGTCCGACGATGATAGTGATGCTGCCGCGCCGGTAAAAACAGTTAATATGGAAATAGATGCGACGTTTGATGATATTCCGGTTGAAACAACGATTGACGCAGAGGAAGATACAGAAACACCCTATGTAATTGAACCAAGCATTATAGATGCACCATTACCCGAGATTGAGTTGGTTGTGAATAAATCCGATACAAACTTGACCGAACATTTAGACGAAACTGTCGCATCTGCATCAGCGGAAGAAGCAATCAAAGAAAATGGCGTGCTTATGGTCGACGAAATGACTTTACCAGAATTGAGAACATATGCTAATGAAAAAGGGTTAGTAACCGATGCTTCGCGTATGAAGAGACATACCCTACTGAAATTAATTCAATCTGCAGAGTAAATTATTCTAACCATACATTATAACACAATTGATTATGAACTCTTATTCAGTTTTAGCAGATGTATATCCTAATACTAATAAAATGTCTCCCGCAACAGAGCGAGGATACAAGTCAAACAATCAATTTGATAATTTTCCTTCTATGATGAACGATGGACGCAGTGTTCCTTCGTCATGGGTGTCCAATTCCGTGGTAAATGATGGGATTAAGAAGCGTAATAATATCAAATCTAACTGGGAATATCGCCAGTACATGACTAAGAACGCAAACGATATTATGAAATACAATTTTACTGAGACCGCAACCGATGTCGGTTTTTCCAACAGCAAACCCGAAGAGTTACCGTCTATACAGTCGAACAAGTTCTCCAGTTTAGCACCCACCAAGGCCATTCAGTCGTTGATTGAAGTTGCCGAAGATACGCTTGAAAAGCATAGCGATTTGAAGGTCAACTATTTAACCCGTGAAGAATTGCAAGCGCGCCGCGTGTCCCCTGCAATCACACAAGAAGAGTTGATGCGTAAGAAGGTTCCCATTACAAAAGTAATGCGCGAATAAAAGTTTTCAAATATATATGTTAACCTTTCTCTCATATAGAGAACATTTTCATAATATGTAATATCATACTATGAAATATATCAGTTTTGATGTCGGAATCAAAAATATGGCGTATTGTATTTTGGAAATATCAAACAATGTTCTCAACATTACAGATTGGAGAGTTATAAATATGATAGAAAATGAAAACGCACAACACAGTTGTAACTGTAACAACAAACCAAAAAATAAGAAAACCCCACCAACGATATGTGGCAGATCGGCAAAATATGCAAAAGGCGATATATATGCTTGTGAGAAACACGCAAAGGCGCACGGCCACTACCGGATACCCACGAAAGAGACCACCGATGCATATTTGAAAAAACAAAAATTAGATGCATTGCGGGGTATATATGTATCATGTTTATTGCATTTGCAAAATCCGCAATATATGACTGCAAAAAAGGATACACTAATGCAAGATATTTCGGCATTATACAAAAAACAATGTTTCAATAAGCTGAATACGAGCACAAAAAGTGCAAATGAAACCGATTTAATAAGCATCGGTCGGGCGATGAAACACCATTTTGGAAACATTAATACTTTCGACAACATTCAACATGTGATTATTGAGAACCAAATATCACCAATTGCGAACCGCATGAAAACAATCCAAGGGATGTTAGCACAATATTTCATTATGAGATATGATGAGAACATTCATATTGCATTTATTTCATCATCAAATAAATTGAAGCAGTTTTCTACGAAATCGCCCCCAAAATTGGAAAACACATTGCAAACACCATCATATAACAATAAGTCCCATTACAAAGATAACAAGAATAATGGTGTAGTAATGTGTAAACAAATACTTGAGAATACTCCTTCTATTCGTCAATGGATAGATTCTTTAGATACCAAGAAAAAAGATGATTTGGCCGATTGCTTTTTGCAGGGCATATACTATTTAAAGACCAACAAATTAATATATTATGCGGACGATTTAGAAATAAAGTTTGTATAACTATCATATTACAATGGAAGTTATTGAATTATCTACGAACGATATTACCGATGTTTCTGCTGCCCCAGGGGATAAACCAGGTGTTAGCTTCGGCCCAGGCATTGAACTATTAATGAACGATAAGAAACGAACGGGTTCAAGTGATAATTTGAAATTAGATTTAGGGGATTTGGATGACTTAGAAAAGGAAATGAACAATTTATCTGGTGTTGAAACGGAAGCGGCTCCGTCGGCTCCTGCACCGGGTGGAGCGGGCATTGCAGATATGGCTTCTAACCTGTTTGGTTTAGGGAAATCCGCATCATCAAGCGCACCTGCCGTAGAAGAAGTGCCATTAAGCGACTTGGGGCAAGCGACCCGCGAAAGTGTCGGCAATACCCAAACCTGGGATGGTTTTTCAAAAATGAGCGAGATCCCGTCATCGGCTCCGTCGAGGCCGTCAAATAATATGAATGACCGAGAAAAACGTAGAAAGAAGCGAATGATGATAAAAAAACTCGACGAATGGCATGAAAAGGGTTTGGTGAAGAATAATAGTCACTTCACATTGGACTCGGATTTCGATGAAATTGAAGATGAATATGAAACTGCATTAGAGGACAAGCGCAAGAAAGACAGCATTAAGCTGCAAGGATGGTGGTTTATGACTGCAATCAATTCATTAGAATACGCAAATGCAGTGTTTAACCCATTTGACTTGAACTTGGACGGTTGGGGTGAGCAAGTGAACGAAGATATCGACAGCTATGATGAGATTTTTTCGGAATTACACGACAAATATAAGGGTGGAAAGATGGCCCCCGAACTATCGCTACTATTGCGCGTTGGTTTCAGTGCTGCCGTTTTGAACTTCTCCAACAAGGCGCTTTCGAGTGCCGCACCAGCATTTAATGATGTTATCAAACAAAGTCCAGAGTTGATGAAAATGTTCACAAATGCTACAGCAAGTTCGTTGAGCCAACAATCGCCAGGTTTTGAGTTTGCACAGAACTTGATGCAAGAGAACAACAGTCGCCCACGTGGTCCTCCTCCGCCGGCACCAATGGAGACGAAAAACCAGCCTCCGCCACCAAGACCGATGCCCGAAACATCTAACCGACCCGATTTAGATGCTGGTCGCGGGACTATGTTTATGGAAAAGGGAGTAGACATGAACAATGGATTTCAAAATATTAGCGCACCACAAATGCCATCTAGGCCTGAGATGAAGGGACCTTCTACCGATATTGATAATATTTTGTCTGGACTGAAGACTCGTTCCATCAACATCCAAGACGAACCCGCCGCTCCCCAAGACAACGATTCTAAGATCTCTATTTCGTCATTGAAAGACATGGAAAACACGAAGATGCCTAAGCGTACAAACCGTAAGCGCAACACATCCGAGAAGAATGTGATTTCGTTGGATATTTAAAAATGTCCTATAAAACATAAAATATACAAATTGTATATACTATGTTTCGACTGTCCAAAAGTAGTATTGCTATTA
>MDTC01170425.1_pt1 | contig 28979 bp, 15 predicted proteins | sample 811181 | NCBI WGS metagenome assembly MDTC01 (sample SAMN05326644, study PRJNA326480) | marine metagenome | isolation source: seawater | place: Pacific Ocean: North | collected 2011 | reverse complement strand
CTTGGGTCATCCGTCAACAAAACATTTGCATAATCATGTATCAATTCTTTAATTTGACCTATGGTGTGTATTTTTTCATAATAATTTTGAGGGTTGTTCCAATTGGTAACATTCTGTAAAAGTGTTTTATATCTTTCCTCAAATGGATTCAATCCCCTACCAAGTTCATCTTTGTTTCTATGCCAAAAGTCTTGGTTTAAATCATAAACTTTTACATTATCATATCCATTATTGTTCAAGGATGATTTTATATATCCGAGAGATAATGGCACTGAATAAGAATATCCAAAAGGTGTCCAACAAATATTTATTTGACTATCTTTGTATTTATCTTTTTTCATCTTTAATAAATATCGGTAGGTTGAGAATCAGATTACAGAAATGAATTCGTGTTTATCTAAAAATGTCTCACGAGATTTGACTTCAAATTTTAAACTACTTAATCCATCTTCTGTCAAATCAACTAAACCTTTTCGAACTTTATTAAAAAATCTTAACTGATTTTCTCTTGTTTCCCAATGTGTGAATTTAGTTTGTGCCCAACCATTTTCTTCGTGGTCTAAACAAGTAAATTTTCCATCCCTACGATTAGGTATGAGACTTATACCACCGATTCTTAATTCTTTCTCTTTTACTGCACCACCATGAATTTCAGCATGATTGTTGTTACCACTCTTATCAAGTACTTTATCAAGGACAATATTATCAAAATTCCAATAACCTACAACATCTTTAGCTGACTTATATGTTTCTGTGCCTGATTTCCAACCTTCGAACGCTTTATCTTTGGTTGGATTTCTTGGTATACCATTATTATATAAGTAAAGTGCCTCTTCAGGTTTCAAACAATCAGACCAAAGTGTAATTTGTGCTATAGACCCTTTAAAAAAACCTTCATCACCACTTCTAGCCCGTGGATTTGCACATCCTATGAAAAAAGGTACACTACTTGACTTCTTTATTTGACCTAAGAAATCAGATGGTGATTCAGCAGTTTCAACTCCATTGACAAACATCCTTAACCTTTTAAGGGTAGAATCAACTGTATACACTATGTGACTCCATTCGTTAGAATGTCTACTCGATACAACCATACATTGTTCTTGTGAATCAGTCCAAACTCCACCTTTATATTGCATACCACTTGTATAGGCTATACCTACATGATGACCTGGTCGAGTGAATACATGGAACTCATCATATTCCTTGTTGTCATCCAAATCTAATTCATCAGATGGACATACCCAAGCCTCAACTGTAAATGAAGAATTTATTACATCATTTAATGATAGACTATTTTTTATTTCAAGATAGTCCTTACCGAAAAATTCCATAACATTTATAAATTGTGGTTTGGTATTATTACCACCCACCCATTCTTCAGTTAATGGAACTCCTCTTGATTTACACCGATACAATAAGTCATCATCTTCAAACCCCCATCCCCAATACTTGTTAGAGAAACCATTTATCCATTCAAAGTGTTCTTTATTAAATAATGTAACTCCACTAAAATATTCAGGATAAATTAATTTATAGTTGAATTTACTTAATCTACTTGCTAGGTGGGTCGGTTTGTCTACCCAAGAATAATCACAGGTATTATCTTCAGGTAACATATCAATGTCGTGGAAACAAAAATAGTCAAAACCTTGTTCTTTTGACAATGTATAACCAACATTCAATAACCAACCACGATTAAAGGCATTATCATCTCCTTGTTCTATTATGAAAAGTTTAAAATCTATATCTTGTTCAGATAAGAACTTTTCCATGTGTGGAACAAACTTAGCAAGATGTTCTTCTCTATCCCTATAAGGAACAATTATTGCCAAATTAGGCATATTATTTACCGAATAATTTACCTACTACAGATGTCTTCTCTTGTGGCTGAGAATTACCTTGTAACTGTTTAGCTACTTCTGCAGCTATATCAGCAGTAGAAGGTTGTGGTTGTTGAACTTGAGGTGCAACCACACCACCAACTCCAGCAGGGTTACTATCTACATAATTTTTGATTATGTTGTATATCTCCCACAACTTCCAATCCATCGCTTCAATTTTCTCTTCAATGTTGGTAATTGACTTAATTGCTATAGCATTAAGTTCACTATTCTCACCACCATTGTCAAGTACATCTCTTGCGTCTGAAGTCTTAGTTTCGACTTCTTTTTCTTTTTTATTTGCCATGACTATATCTCCTTGATTGTCTAAGTACATTTTAAATTAGAACCTCTATTATTTCATGTTTTTCATGAAACTTTTCTCTTTTCACGATTCTAAATCGTGTAGAGTTTAAGCCATCTTTATCCATGTCATTCATTTGATTCATAACTTTTGTATTAAAAGTATTTCTATTTGTTAAAATATTTTTTTTGTTCGATTTAAATAAATTGTTCAAGTCTTTATAACTTTCGTGTGATGATAAATAACCATAAACACCATTTCTTCTATAAGGTAAATATCTCTCATTATTAGTTTTTAATGATTTTTTAGCGATACCAACTTGGTGCATAAATGCGTGATTATTATTACCACTTCTGTCAAATGTAAAATTTTCATATCCAGCTGTAAAATCCCAAAATCCTTGTGGAATTTTAGATATAGTGAACTCACCATTTTTTGTTATTCCTTTTTCGTATATTAGTCCTACTTCATAATCTTCGAGTGATTCAGACCATATACCAACTTCGGCTATTTGTCCTTTGAAAAAGTTTCTCCAAGAGCTTGAGTTGTAATCACCAACCCCAATATAATATGGTTTGTTCATATATTGTATTAAATCACCACTATAATCTCTTTCACCAACTTTTATACCATTTACGAATAATGAAAATGATTGTTCTTTATCGTTTATACTCATCGCAACATGATACCAATTATTTGGTTGTAAGGGGACTTGTATGGTCGTGGGTTTTTTCTCAGAACTTGCAGACATCTTAGTCCAAATAACACCCTTTAAAAAACCACCATGTATGTAAGATAAACCAGTATGAAAACCAGGTCTTGAAAAAATGGAATACTCACACCTATTATTATCAACATCTGCACCATAGGGTGGAGCTTCCTCGACAAAAAACCAACTTGATACAGAAAAGCTTTTATTAGTTAATCTTTTCAATTTAGGTGTATCTGCGTCAATTCGTAAGTGTGTCCTCATACCATCAAATTCAACATACGATTTTTTTACTTCCTTTTCAATTTCTTGTCTTACAGGTAAACCCTTAGACACACACCTTAATAATAAATCATAATCTTCATATCCAATATCCCAATACTCATTTGAATAACCATTAATTTGATTGAAATGTTTTTTATTAAACATTACAGCACCACCAAAATATTCATCATAGGGTAATATAAAATCATTGAAATCTTGAATAAATTCTTGTTGTCCGAAATCCATTATATTCATTTTACTAATGAGTGACATTGGTTTCTCCTCTGGTGAATAATCACATTCACTCGAAATCGGTATCAAATGTGCATCATGAAAGCAAAAATAATCAAAGTTAGATTTATGAAGTAAATATCCAATATTAAATAATTTACCTTTGTTCAACGGCCTATTGGATTTTTGTTTCATGAATACTAATTTATAATCACCTTCAACTATCGCTTCAAAGTGTGAAGTAAAATTTTCTAAGTGTTCTTCAACATAAGGTAGTATAATTACAAGTTTACTCATACCCTATACTCCAATGACCTTTTTTTTATCAAATCCCAATAAGGATAATCAAAATATTCTTTACCACTTTTTGTTACCATAAACTCTTTATTCATAATGTCAATTTTAAAATTATTGTCTACTATATAATCAAACATCTTTTTATATTCTTCATGATAAGTATAACTTTTTTTAATCCTTGAGACATCCCTTAGTCTATTCAATACTGAAATATCCCACTTAAAATGTTGAACTTGTATAAAACATTTATCTATTGGATATCTTAGTGGATGATTCCACCTATCTCCATAAGTATCTTGTCCATCTATCATAGCATAATGTTGTCCATTAGTAATTTGTATATCACCTTTCATGACTACGGTTTTATTCGGACATGCGTTCGAAATTGTTTGTCGAAATGAACCCACTAATGGAAATTCTTTCCAAATATCACTATCATCAGTTATGGTTGGAAATTTACCATTTTCTCCAATTCTATCTAAAAATGCGCCTGTAATAAATTTATAACCCTTTTCTTCACATTCTCCAATCAACTCACTTATTGGTTTTGGATAAATATGGAATTCATCATCATCGGAAACAATCCACCAATCATCAGGCTTCAATAACTTTGTTTCGTTGTATAACTCAGTAACCCTTTCCCAATTAAATGGTTCTTCTATTGTCTGCTTATGTATGTCAATATTCAAATCCAATGATATTTGTTTTACTTCTGATAAAACTCTATCTTTGTCTGAAGATAAATATACAATAATAAAAATTTCATCAACAAAATCTCTGTAATGATTTAGCATATGCCTCAACATTGTTGTGTTATGACCACAAACCGTAACTAAATTAACCATTACCTAATTTCTGAAAATTTTTATTAAAACCAATATCATCTGTCCTTACCACAAGATTATAATTTATAATAGTATGTCCAACATAACTATGATAAGTGGGTATGTAATTATTTTGAAATAAAAAATTTAAATGAAAGTTTCGACAATATAAGTTGATTGATTCCTCAGTTCCAAGCATATAATTATCATTTTGATTCAAATACCCAATAAATTTTGAATTCAATTGTCTTTTGAAATCAGAATAAAAAAGTGTGTAGTCATTTGGGATTTCTCCTTCATGTATCCATAGTGCCTGTTTATTTATAATTTGGTCATTAAAAATGTAGAATTTTTCCTTGTTTATCAACATATCAGGTCTTGATGATAAAACCCAATCATATTTGATGTTATTTTTTGATTGATATTTTTGTCTAAAATAACTGGCATAGAACATTGAATAACTTGCGTTATAAATACCTACAGATTCTCCTTCTCTATTTTCCGTAGAACCCTTTTTCGGTTTACCTATTTTCTTTCCACGACTTGGAGATTTTATTAGTTTGACATCTTTAAAAATTTCAAACTCTCCATTTGACAATATTTTTTTCGTGTGTTCATTTTCCCAAGTACAAAGGTAAAAATCTATCGTAAAATCTAAATTTTTGATGTATTTTTTATAATTAGATATATTGGTTTTGATTTTATCCCAATATCTCAACTCTCCATAGTATTGAAATGCTACTTTTACCTTACTCATTTTCAACTTCTACCTTTATACCTAATGACGATAAGAATACCCAAAATTTATCATCAACTTCATCGACATTAAATTTACGGAATATCTCAGGTTCAGGCCACATAACTCTTTGAGTTTTACAATATAAATCGTATGTATATGTGGATATGATGTTGAAGGTCAACGAATCACACATCCAATTTGAAAAAGAAGGTATTATTAACTCAAAAGGTTGTTCTTTTTTATTATCTATATTGACAATTTTATAGTCTTTTGTGTAAATCGTATTTGTGTTTAATTTTTCATCTGTGAAATTAAAAATTGTTTTTTCTTCAAGAGTAAATAATATTTTATCTATAGGGTGGTTTTCTATCTCGTACCTACACTTTTCAAACCCTACCCAATTCAAATATTCAAATATACTTTGTAAATCTTCACCTACCTCAAATGGTGGTTCAAAGTATATATTTTTATGAAACAAAGGATAAGGACACAGTGTTAAATTTTTACTCATACAACAAGCCTTTTACAAGAATTATAAAAATTTTCGTATTCAGGAAATGTCTGAAGAAAATTTTTACCCCTTCTTTTATCAAATTCATCAATATATAAAGCAAAATCTCTTCTTGTGTTTAATAACCATCTGACATCTTCAAGTGGAGATTTAAAGTAATCTAAAACTCTTCTTAGTTTTTCTCTTTCAAAATCATAAAAACCGCAATGTCCATGTCCGTATATATAAGTGTATTTTTCTTCTGCGTATTTTTCCATAATATCAACATCATGTTGTATTTTTTCACTCCATTCTGTTGGTAACATTCTTACTGATAAGAACTCAGGATGTCTCAAATACGCAGTATCTAATATAATCGCGTAGTGTCGATATCTTTTTCCATTGTAATGCTTCTTTTTCATCTCGAAAACTTTTTCTATGACTTTATCATAACTAAACACACTTGTTAAGTTGTAAGTTGCCATGATGGTGGCTTCAGGTTTCTCACATTTTGTTAAAAATGTGTCTAAGTTATTCCAAAAAATATTAGCATCAAGTCCATCTCTCATGTATTCAGCCTGTTCTCCCCAAGCTTCTATACTCGTAAATAATGTAAAATTCCAAACTAAATCATTTTCAGTAATATACTTAACCTTGTCTACAAACTCTTCAAATCTATCTTGTGGTGCACATAAATTTGAATTAACAGACATTTCTAATCGTGGATTTTCCTTTGGATTTTCAATTATATAATCTAAAACCTTGAACATATCAGGTGACAAAATAGGTTCTCCACCAGTAACTCGAAATGTATGTAAACCTGGCCACATATCAGGAAACCATTTCCAAAAAGCATCTCTATATGGGTTGGGTTTGGTATGGGGTATTGGTTCTATACCATCTCTTTTCATCCACTCAATATTATTAAACATACCACTTGTTGGGTAGTGTCCTTTGGAGTTGATTTCGGATTGCCACCTTGAACTACTTTTAGGGTCACAATAACCACAAGCTAAATTACATTGATTAGAAAAACTTATTTCAACATAAGTTGGTTGAATATTAGATTTTGGATTAGAATTTTTTATTTTATCAAAATAAGGAAAGGCCCAACCTTCACCACTTTTCATAGTTCTATCACTAAATGCGTCAGGATTAGCATCTTCAACATTCCAACAATAATCACATTCCGCTGGTCTTTCACCATTCAACATCATTTCTCGTTGTTTCTTTTTGTGTTCGGTGTTATGTAAGGCGGATGGGTTTCTCTTTAATTCATCTAATGGTACAACATGGGGCCTTGGGTGGTGACAACTATGAGTTTGACCTGTCTGTAACAATATACTTACTTGATTCCATTTTGCTAAACAAAATCCTTTACCTACTTTGTTCAATTCTTTTCTCAATAATGCTTGATTTTCAAGTCCATCTACAGAAATCAAATCCCAAAATTCATCTGCGTTAGCAATTTTTTCTTCGTCTTTTACATTATCTTCATAATATCCTAAATTGATTCTTGTTTTATATTCTTCGGCAGGATTTCTAACTAATTTCTCACCAATTAGTCTTTTAGTTTCCCTATTAATATAATCTGAATCAAATTTAAAACAATTAGCTATTGTATATCTTGCTTCTAATTCTTCATCAATGGTATTTACCTCGAATCCCCTATCAATCCAAAAATCGTATCTTTCATTTATTTCGGGTGTATTATATTTACTTATTTCTTCTAATGTCATTCTGATAGATACCTCACCTTTGAGTCTATCTAAAAGTTCTCCTTTATCGAAATTAAAATCCTTAATTCGTTTTTCAATAAAATCATTAGAGTGCATTTCATGTTCAAGTATAATTTTTCTAACTTCCATTTCTTCAGTAGCATTTTTACACTTTATTTTCTTCATCCTTGATTCTATAAAGTCACTCGTGAAGTTAGCATTTTCATCACCACCAGTTTCGATAACTTTGAAGATAATTCTTTGTTGAATCTCATCCATTGTTTTTTTAATTGGATAATCTCCGACTCTTGACTCTATATAGTCTGATGTATTTTTCTCACACTCTTTAAAATGTATTCTATACTCTAATTCTTCAGATAATGTTTTCCAAGAATAAATTTTATCATTTTCTATTCTATCTTCTACATAGTCACTTGTATGAATTTCAAATTCTTTTAATTTGATTATCAACCAAAGTCTTTCTGAGTTTTTCTTGGCAAAAGAATATTTGTTTAATTGTTTTAAAATATAAGGAGTATAGTGCTGGGATAATTCAGATTTGATTTGTTTATCTGCCCAATCACTATTTTTCTTTAAATCCCATTCTCCATAAGATTTTTTTATTTCTTTTTTCTCTTTTGTTGAAAATTTTTCTACTAAATTCACTCTGATTTCCTCAATATTGTTAATCCAGTAGAACTTATTTTTTTCGATTTATCTTTATAATCAAAGAAATCAAATTTTTCCCAACCTTTTGGTATTTCCTTGATAAATTCAGACGGGCCAAAACAAGTATCATGCTGTTCACCATCATATGTTTGGAAATTGTCCCAATATTTTTTATCCGTATCGTGTATACTAATTATTCCATTTTCATTCATAATTGTGGAGTAGAGTTCAAAATCTTTCTTTACACCCTCATAGGTATGGTCTGCATCTATATGTAAGTAGTCGATTTTTACATCCCTCTTGACAAAAAAGTTATAGAATGCATCCTCTGTTGTGGTGTTTAAAAATCTTGGATTGAATTTCTCTCGTAAAAAACTATCACTATCTGCCCAATCAACCTCACCATTGACACTATTGGTTGCATCAACCACATAAACTGAACCATAATTGTCTTCACCATACATCTTAGTTTCATTTAATTCCCAAACACAATCTGTCATTAATCTTGGAACAAATCCACCACCACTTCCTAAACACACACATACCTTTGCTTTCAAAAAATAAGGGATAGAAAAGTACATTATTCCAGCACCCATATAAAAGTCATCGGCACCATGTGTCCAACGATATGAAACTGAACCACTATCTTGATTTCTTGTTATTGAGTCGTATAACCAACCACGATTTAAAACTGACATAAAAACCTGTTATTTTCCTTAAATAAATATTAAATAAAACCTATACAATATATTTTTTTATGCGTCAGGATCTGAATTAGTTCCTTTATTATGAACTAATACTCCACCAGCAAAATAAACATCCAAAGGCTCAACATCGATATTGACAACTTCAACCTCTCCGATAACTTTTTCTAATGTTTGAATAGAGGTCGTTGTACCATTATGATTTAATAGTTCTAATGAATTTTCAGACATTAATTTTTCTATTTCAACTGGTGTTTTCCAAGACCAAGTTTCACCATTTTTTACATATAAAGGATGTTCTGATGTGACCTTTAAAAAACCATTATTGATGTTCCAATAACTCTCCATATAATTAAAAAACATATTTTCAACTTTGACGGATGTAACTTCTAAGTTATTCATATTATCGGTTGTTTCCCAAGTCTTCCATATACCATACCCCAAATCTTCATCAGGTAAATTTGGAATGATGACCGACATGACATCATCACCGATATTTATATCTTCCATATTTTTCTCACTTCCATCTCCCATCTTAACTTTTGTATCAGGAAGAAAACAGGCTATCGCAACTCCACCATATGTATCTTGAATTTCAACTGTCTTTGTAATGGCTGTATTATATCGTGTTGCATGGTCGTTGAATCCATCACTCCGTCCTGCATCATGGTACTTTCCACTAATTTGAACCTCAGTATCACTAAAATTTGAACCTTCCCATCTTCTGAAGAACACAGCATCCAATAAAGGTTTATCATCCGATGGAGCAGATACCGCCTTGAATGTCAACTTTACTGTATGGGATTCATTAGAAGAACCACTTGAATAAAAATCATTAGTAAATTTATACCACTCACCTAATTCACCTTGAATCGCACTAAATGAAACTTGAGCATATGCTCCACTAACTTCTAAATCGATTTGACCTGTTGATGATGCGGAAGTATGAGCAACAATCTCATAAGTAGAATTACCTTTTATATTGAATGATTGTGTTATGAATGAATCTTGTGTATCGAATCTAACAGCAAAATCATTAGATGAACTTGGTGAGGTAGTTATGGAATTTTTGGAGATTACAGTACCACCACTTTCGAACCAATCACCAAGATTATTATTAGTTGTCCAATTGTTGAAATCAAAATCAGTAACTAAGTTGTCTTCGAATGATTTTGATATACGACCAACACCTTCGGTAGCAGCTTCCGCAATAGTTCCTGCATTATATTGTGCAGTAAAATCTTGATTCGATTGAATTGCAAATAAATCAGAATCACCTGTTGTCCAAGTAAAATTCTGATGTCTTGATGCGATACGAGACTCAAATAAAGAATTTTCATCTCCAAATGTCATGGTGTATATTTCATTGGTCTGTTCATCGACATATGTGTTACCAGTCAAAGAATTGTCTACCGAACCTATGTAGAAATCACTTATTTTAGTTCTACCAGTACCACTATCTCTACCAGCATCATTCAAACTTGTCTTTGATGTGTCATCAGAATTCGCAACATTGGTAGCTCTACCGAGTTTACCTAATGATAATTTTGTTCCTTTTGGTGGTGTTGCCAAAGAAGTCTCCCAAAAAACGACTATAAAAAAAAGATACGCAGAAAAAAAGACACATATCTTAATACGCGTGTGTCCATAATAAATATCAGTTAGTGATAATTCCTCTTTTTAAACCACCGATACTTTCTCTTAATGCTATCATGTCATTTACATCGACATTTATTTCGAATTGTTCGTCTAATAACCTTTGGTCACTTAATGTCTTTACGGCCCAATCAAGTGGGTCACCTTCCACACCACATGAAGGACTCATCAAAGCACCATTTGATTCGAAATGAATATGTGCACCTTTTGGGTAGAACAAATCCCATTGTAATACTACTTGATTATTTGTGTAGAAATAAAAACACCAACCATAACCTTTTACCAAATGGTCTCTCCAATTTCCAACATATTGCAAATGATAACGGACTTTTTCAAATTCACTCCATATTGGTGGAGGTCCTTGAGCAGATTTATCATAAAATGGTAGTGTGGAATCCAATGATTGACGATAAAGATACATTACAAACAAATCATCCGAAAGTATGATTTTCTTGACATTGAAATTATCAAACTTATTATTCAATGGATGTTTATGCATTGTATATGTTCAAATATTTATCCGTCCACTCTTGTTTATTATCGTATTGTCTTAGGTGTTCCCTAAAACCATTCAAATAATCATTTCTCTCTTGAACGGATAATTCAGATATGTTATTGACTTGTTGTTTGAATTGTTCCTTAGTGAATGCCCTAAATGGATATTCAAAGTCCTTCAACCAATCCATCTGTAGTATTGGTAGTTTACCATAATCAAAAGCTTGAAAGATTGAATAACCAAATGGTTCATCCAAGTGACATGAGTGTGAAATACCCCAATCTTGTCGGCGGTAAAATTTGTCCAACATATCATACCGAAACTGATACAATCGTGTAGAGGATAAATCCACCCCTACATTTATCTTCCACCATCTCCAATCCTCTATGTCGGTAAATGAATAACTCTCAATACCTTCTAAGAAATGTGGTGCCTTTCTTGTCTCACATCGTGCTGCAAATCCAACCTTATTACTTTCGTTACAATCCAAGTTATGTTGAAATTCATAATAATTAGGAATGTCTATGACATCCACCTTGTCATGTAGTGGTATTTTATCCAAACCTATCCATATGACCTTATCGGCCAATTGTGAAACCTTTGTCTCCCACTTGGGGTCAGCACTAAAATGTTTTAACTTGGGTAATCCCAACTTAAACCCTGCCTTTAATGATAGGTCTACCGAAACATGAATCACAACACTTGCAAGTTTGTCTTGATTTTGGGTAATTAACTTGTGTGGGGTGTAGTATCCATGTAGTATGTGAAGTTTACGACAATTATTCATGTATTCATCAAATAGTTGTGGGTCATCTCCCTGCCATATAACTTCAATTGGTGTGTAGAATTTAATTTCTAAATTTTTTGGTCTTCTACGATGGATTAATAATTTACTTGGGTAGTCTAAGTGAGGTGCTACATTGTCTAACCAATTATTCACCCACACATCACTACCCCCATAAATCATCGAGCCTCCGCCCGTAGAGTAATATACATCATATTCCATATTATTTATCGTGTACATTGTGAACCAATACTCCGTCAGCAAAATATACATCGTATGGTTCTACATTTAAGTTGACTGTTTCTAATTCCTCATCCACAAATGTTACGGCTAAAACTTCTTCAAATTCCCATTGTGAGGTCAACAGTAAATCACCTTTCATGATTTGATTTGTTTTTCTAAAAAAATAACCACCACTTCTCATGACAAAAAATGGATGTTCCCATGTTGCAGTTATGGTTCTGTTGATTGTTGTTATTTTGTAATAATTATCATAATAATCAAAGTAAACATCAAATACATTTGCGTTTGTGGTGTTTTCTAAATTCAACTTTTGAACATCATATATATTTTTATTTTGATAATTTACAAGACTTGGAATACCAATCCAATTCTTCCAAGTATCTTCATGGTCAAAGTCTAAAGGCATACCATCTATTTGAGCACAACGGACTTCATCACCTACATCGATATCCTCTATATTTTTAGAAGTTCCATCACTCATTAATATTTTCGTTCCTAATGCTAAACAACCCCTACCACCATAGGTATCAAATGTAGAACCATAAAACTCATCGAAACGAATTCTATTATCTTGATTTACAGCACCACTAACTGGCCCTCTATCATACCAATCAAAATTTGGTTTGTTCCATTGTATGACTTCACCATCCACATCAACATTAGTACCATCTGCATTCAAACCACCTACTGCTGCGAAATCACTATACAAATCATGAATATCAGAATTACTTGTGTTAAATGCAACTCCTCGTTCAACATTGATATCACTAATTGACATACTCACATCCATACCAATGACAGGAATTAAAACCGCCCCACTGCCAGGTGCGTTTTGAATCGCCAAGGATGTAAACTCTCCCTTGATGGCAGGAGAATCACTGGCCCAACTACCACTTGAATAATTCAACCCTTTATTTGAAATTGATGCAGAATATATTGCACCACTTGAATTGGTAAATGCGGTAGCACTAAAACCACTCCCTTGTCCTCTGTTATCACGAGCAATCAAAGTGTAGGATGTGGAGGCATCAAATCCACCACCACCATCTTGAATGTCTATTTCTTTTATTTTAAATCCGTTTTGTAGAGCCATTTTCCAATACCTCAAGTCTATTGGACAAGTCTTCAATCAATGTCTGCTGTTCCTTAATTGCCTCCACCAAAAGTGGTACAACCTTTTCATATTGAATAGCCTTTATTCCATTTTCACGAGTTATGACTATCTCAGGTAAAACCTTTTCGACCTCTTGGGCTATCAACCCAACATCATGTCCTTGTTCTTGTTGAATTTGTGATGATTTTTCATTCCAATCAAACCTTACACCATTTATCTGTTTAACTTTAAATATGGCACTTTCTATCGGTCTGATGTTATTTTTTAGCTTAATATCAGAGGAGTAATATGCAGTTATGTTATCGGTCGCATATATCTGACCCGTTACCTTTAAGGATACAACAGGATCTCCAGTCCCCCCAATGTGTACCCTTTCGGAAGTGTCTAAATATGCTCCTTGATCTGTGAATGCCATTTATTTTCCTAATTTAAAGTTTCCATATCAACATCAATCAAATCATATAATACATTGTAGTATCCATCCTTATCTATAACTACTGCATGATTGAAATTCATCTCTAATAAATCTTGTGCCATCACCCCTTTGTATGTGGTACTGAGGTCTTCTTTGTAATTAAATGTGTAAATCGGTATCTGAAAATGTTTACTATGTCCTATTAAATCAATGTTGGTTTTCAATCTTCTATCAGATTTACCGCCTGTCGTTGTCACACCAACAGTTGCAGATTCACTGGCACCATGAAAACTTACTGTTATGGTACGGTCATCTTGTGAAACTGCACTCGAATAAGGACTATACCTCAATCTGTAATAGAATACCTGAGTCCCATTTTGGTCTGAATCAACATCAGAACCAACAATAGTAGCTATACGGGCCACGGTTTGACTTTCATTTAACCATCCACTTCCAAAATTAGTAGTTCCACCAGTTCCAGGATCACCAACAAGACTCCATGCCATCGCTAAAGTACCTGAATTTTTTAAAACACTCGTTATGTCAATTGTTAAATTTCCCTTATGACCTGAAGTTGGTATGTTTGTTATGCTAAAGTTTCTAGCACCACTATAGGTGATTGAACCACCTGCAGTGGCCGAAAAGTCTTCTGATGTGACACCTCCACCTAATGAAACATTACTGGTTGTAAAACTTTGCATTGATGAATAACTACTTACACCATTACCATAACTTCCACTTGAAGCTATCCACCAATAATAGTTGGTGTTAGCATTCAATGTTACTTCATCTAAACTATACCATTCTAAAGAATCTCCAGCAGAACTCGCACCATTGACTTCATATTCGGTGTTACTTGTTCGTGTTGTGCTCTGACCTAACCAAAGAAGATATTTACCTGCTGGATTTGTTCCGTGTGGGTCATCAAAACTTGCAGTGAATTGATTGTTTTGTATTCTATCGGTTGCTAAACTCGTAGGAGTTGCTGGTGTAAATGACAATGTAATATCTGAAGTCTGAGAAGTAAAGGTACTACCATTATTACTACCTTTTAAATAGAGTGTTACAAAGTCATTAGCCGCACCGACATTAAAATTAGTCCCTACTACGGTAAAATCATCGGGATCTCCCAATCCAAAAAATATACTGTAGGTGGCCGCACCTGCTGAAGTGTCGACATAACCAGCTGTCAACCCAGCACCAACAGATGCGGGTACAAAAATTTGTGCGTCTTCATATGTGGTTCCATTACCAAGTATTCCATCATTTCTTAAAAAAGCATAGATTCTATCAGTACTATCATTTACATCAAACTGAAGTCCAGCTATTGTTGCAGTCTGAGTAGCACTAACATTTAAGTTTGTAGGAGTCGCTATGCCTGTGAGGTCATGGTCATAACTATACCATTCACTCATCGCATGTGGTTCACTTCCATCTGGCATATCGGACGAATCATTCGCCGTATTTAAGGCGTCCACTGTACCTTCGGATAAATCTTCTAATGAAATATCGGTGTAAGTATTAGATGAGTTGTAATTATTTGCCCCCACCTCTCTTCGTATACCAAGCAAAGATAATTCGTTACCACTATTTGGAACTGCCATCTTTCAACTCCTCTACTTCTCGTCTAAGGTCATCAATTTGTTCTTGTTGTTCCTTCATACCCTCAATCAAAACGGCCGTTATTCTTTCGTAATCCACGGTTTTGTATGTTTTATCAGAGGAATCCATCAATGGTAATCTTTTTTCCCTTACGATTTCAGGTAGAACTTTCTCAACCTCTTGTGCAACAACACCTAAATCCTTCTGTCCTTTTCTACCACCTTTGTTCCAAACATACTCAACACCTCTTAGATTCATCACCTTGTTTAACGAACCCGATATTGTCTGTATGTTGTCTTTTAAACTTATATCGGATGTGGTGGTTGAAAATGCTAATATGTCCGCGTCTGCGTGAAACTCACCACCATCCTTGAATAGAAAGTCGTAATCACCATCAACAGTTACTTGTATTCCATCCGAGTTGACATGAAATGTTGATTCACCCGTACCACCTTGTGCAGTAGAACTGGACAAATGTAGGTAACCGAATGAACCAGTAGGTGCCATTACACCAAATCTTTTTACATTATTTGGAACCTTTGAATCCTCAAGAAAACTACCTTTCATACCACCAATTCTGATGATTTCTCTAATCGTACCAGTACCAGCATAATTAACACCTTGGTGGACATATTGATTAGTAATAAGGCTGAGTGTACAACCACGGAATGGGTCTCTTTGACCAGTGATATTATTTGTTTCACTTCCTGAAGAAATCAACATTTGCCACATTTCGTGTACATCATCATCAAACGCGTCTCTATATCTCCATAATTTTCTGTAACCGGCTTGGTCACCTATGACAGGCGTGTGCCCATCAATTAATGAATTGAATACACTTCCAACCGCACCTAAACTTAATTCTTCACCAGAATATTTACTAAGACTACCACCTACTCCATTAGCGTCAGGATAATATTTTGATGATGCAATACTTTTGATACCTTGGTCTAACTTCTGTAGTATTTCCTGTCTTGGGTTTGGTTGTCTATCATTTGGGTTTGCAGAAAGCGGGATATCTACTTCATTAGTTGCCCGTAACAGAAATTGAGCACTATCACCTGCTGAAAATGAAGCGGAGTGTACAGCATTACCTGTCGTACCAGCAGATAACAACTCACCACTTGATTTAAGAATACTCCATTGACCTATTGAACCAGCTTCAGCAGTAATTTCACCCGTCATCGAAACATTACCATTTGTATCAACTGTAAAGTTACTACCTATGTCAACACCACCCGAATCCATTGTGACTCGTGTTGTACCACCATCTTTTAATTTTAATGATGTGGATGTGATTTCGATGTGTTCGGTACTTGTGTTACCTATGGTGGTGGTTCCTGCGAAGTTTGCAACTCCTGCTCCACTCTGTGTTACTTCCAATCCAGTAGATGATAATTTTGCTAAATTATTTGAATCTTGGAAAATATTTACCTCACCATTCGAAATTCTGATACAATCATCAGTTGATGTTGTGGTTACTGCTGCACCACTACTACCAATTACAGATGTCGCACCAAATATAGCTCGAACACCACTATTTTGTGTGACTGCCAATCCATCAGAACTTACAACAGCTTTATTATTACTATCCTTTATTACACTAACATCTAATGTTGATGCGGATACATGAGCGTTACTCGTATTACCTATCGTAGCTCCAGTCGCTTTGAATGAACCAATTGTCGTTCCACCATCCTTAAGAGTAAGTCCATTACTACTCATCGAAATATGTTCGTTATCAGTATCCCCAATCGCGGTTATGGCTCCAAAATGTCCAACCTTTGTTCCATTATCAAATATCTTGAAACTATCTTGTGCTATTATTATTTTATCATCATTGTTATCGTGACTTCGTATAGTCACAGTACCACCAGTAATTACTGGATTAGCACCAAACGCACCTACTTCATTACCACCTTGAGTGATTGTGAGTCCACTTGAATCTATTATTGCCTTATTACTATCGTCTTGAAATATACTTACGGTTCCATTAGCTATCCTAATACAATCATCAGTTGAGGTTGTTGTGACTGCGGCACCACCACTACCAAGAACTGTGGTCTGACCAATTATAGTTCTAAGTTGTCCACCCTCGAAAATTTCCACACCATCTGCATCTATGTCCAACCTATCATCGGTGCTTCCATTTCCTCTTAGACTGACAGTAGTTCCATAAGATGCCAAAGTAGTACCACCAGCATTTTTCAGAGTCATACCATCAGAATCAAGAACAACTTGTGTTGCCATGGATTGGGAACCCTCTGTTAAACCATCGGTTATACCTGCTAATGAAGCTGATGTCGCATTATTAGAACCACTAATGTCTCCAGCTAATTGTGCGGAACCCGAAACCAACCCACCAATTGTCAATGTTCCACCGAATGATGCGTTCCCATCTGAATCTACCGAAAAGTCATCTCCAATCGTTATACTTCCATCTGCTCCAAGAATCATTTTATTTGTGAGATTATTTCTAAGATTTATCGCACCACTTGTGATTTGAACATTAGATTTACTTGCCCCTACTTCACCAATCACAACTGTAGAACCAAAATCTGCAACCTCTGTTCCACCTTGTGTAATTTTCATTCCATCAGAACTGACTACTGCTTTATTATTTCCATCCTTTATTATAGAAATATCGGTTGTTGATGCAGATATGTGTGCATTTGTTGTGACACCAAGTGTTGCTCCACCTGCCACAAACTTACCCCTTACAGTACCTCCGTCCTTTATTGTCAATCCGTCTGTATCAACTATGATATGTTCATTCGAAGTACCACCCAAGGTGAATGCAGAATCCGTCAAGTTTACAACACTTACATTATTTCTGAATATATCAATACTTGTACCATCTATCTCAAGATAGTCATTGTTGGCTGCCCTTATTTCAACGGCTCCGTTATTAAGTGTAATACTATCTGCGTTATTTTCTCTTATTACTATACCACCACTATCGCTAATAGTTACCTTGTCGGTTGAACTACCAATTACGGTTGTTGCTGCGAATTGTGCAACTTGGTTACCACCCTCAGTTACAGTCATACCACTTGCGTCTATGACAGCTTTGTGGTTAGAATCTTGGATAATACTTATATCAAATGTAGACGCGGATATGTGAGCGTCACTTGTATTTCCAATTGTTGCTCCAGTAGATTTGAATTGACCTCTAACTGTACCACCATCTTTTATAGTTAGTCCATCAGTATCAACTATAATATGCTCGTTTGATGTTCCACCCAATGTGAACGCAGAATCAGTTAAATTGACCACACTAACATTGTTTCTAAATATATCAATACTCGTACCATCTATTTCAAGATAATCATTATTCGCGGCTCTTATCTCAACTGTACCATTGCTTAATGTGATACTATCTGCGTTGTTTTCCCTAATTGTAATACCACTATCACTTATCGTAACCTTGTCGGTTGAACTACCAATCACACTCGTGGCGGCGAATTGTGCAACTTGATTTCCACCTTCCGTAACGGTCATACCACTTGCGTCAATTACAGCCTTATGGTTTGCGTCTTGAATTATACTTACATTAAAAGTAGATGCTGAAACATGGGCATCACTTGTGTTTCCAATTGTAGCACCTGCTGCAGTAAATTTACCTCTAACCGTACCACCATCTTTTATGGTAAGTCCATCGGTATTTACAATTATATGTTCATTGGATGTCCCACCTAAAGTAAACGCTGAATCGGTTAAATTAACCACACTTACATTATTTCTGAAAATGTCAATACTTGTTCCGTCTAATTCAATGTAATCGTTGTTAGCGGCTCTTATTGTTATTGCCCCACTTGATAATGAAATAGCGTCGACATTGTTTTCTCTAATTGTAATTCCACTTGTTCCGTTAATTGTAACCTTATCGGTTGAACTACCAATTGTTACAACACCTTCAGCCATTGTTATGGTATCGGCGTTATTTTCTCTAATGGTTATTCCACTGTCACTAATTGTAACTTTGTCTGTGGATGAACCTATTACACTTGTAGCGGCGAATACAGCTCTTTGTGTCGTACCATCCTTAACGGTCATACCAGCTGAACTCATTGAAATGTGTTCATTGGATTTATCACCTATTCTTGTAATGGCTCCAAATGACGCAACATCAGTATTATTGTCGAAAACCTTAAAACTATCTTGTGTTAATACTACTTTATCATTATTATTAGCACTACTTCTGATTGTAATTGTTCCACCAGTTATTACGGTATCGGAACCGAAAGAACCCACATCAGTTCCACCTTGAGTCACCACTAATCCACTCGAATTAACAACTGCCTTATTATTTGTATCTTGGAATATACTTACGGTTCCGTCAGCGATTCTTATACAATCGTCTGTGGATGTCGTAGTAACCGCTGCTCCACCACTACCAAGTACGGTAGTTTGACCGAATATTGCTCTTAATTGTCCACCCTCAAAAATATCAATACCATCTGAATCTATGTCTAATCTATCATCAGTACTACCATTACCTCTCAAACTAATTGTTGTTCCGTATTCTGCTAATGTTGTACCACTTTGGTTTTTGAGTGTCATACCTGCTGAATCGAGAACAACTTGAGTTGCCATGGATTGTGAACCTTGAGTCAATCCACCTACATCAGTTGCGACTGAGCCACTCAATGTGTCTACACTACCACTTACTGCCTCACCTGTAGCAAAACTTCCACTTACCGCGTCAGGTGATGCAAAACCACTTCCACCAGTTATGGTGATTGAACCTTCGATGGAGAGATTACTTCCGTCCCAAGATAACTTATCTTTTAGACTGAATTTACCATCATCCTCTACATAGAACGCTGTATCAGAATTGTTGTGATTACCAGTACCAACAAAAATCTTATCGGATGCTATATTCAAACCAGCTATTTGACCACTTGTAGCGGTAATCTTACCCTGCATGATGGTATCACCATCAGGTTGTAGATGGAAATTCGAAGAACTGACTTCTAATTTACCATTACTACCACTTAAAAATTGTGCTGAACCACCCAAGAAGAAGGTTTCTGCTTTCATGTCGAGGACAGGTGAAGAACCAATATTCATTTTAATAAAGTTATCCGCGTCTGCTCTTAATAAAACATCTCCACCACCATCAACATAAAATCCAGTATTTGTACCTGCTACACTCGTGTTTGGTGTTGACCCAAGTGATATCGTACCATTGTTAGCTGCACTATCAATGATTAATGTACCTGCATCTAAATCAAAGGTTTCTGATTTAAGTTGGAGAGTATTTGAGTAAACTTTTATAAAGTTACTAGCATCAGCTCTTACTAAAAAGTCACCAGTACCATCCACATAAAAACCTGCATTTGCTGTATAAGCGACTGAGGTTGGTGGTGTACTTCCAAGTGCTATCTTACCACTATTGGCTGCACTATTCATAACAAGAGTAGAGGAATCTAAATCAAAAACTTCAGCTTTGATTGTTAAAACATTGTCGTCCCTTCTTAAGAAGTTATTTGAATCTCCTTGTAAATTAAATTCACCACTACCACTCAAAAAGATTCCATTGTCATCTAATTGTGTTGGAATGGTAGAACCCATAGCGATTGCTCCACCTTGAGATGAAGAAATGTGTATGGTACTCGTGAGTAAATCGAAGGTGTCGGATTTCATGGTCAATGAGCCACCATCAACAATTAATTGATTGGTAGCGTTACCAATGACTCTAAAGTGTCCACCACTATCCATGAATACACCTTGACCACTTGTATCAGAATCAGATGTGATTGTTCCTAAATAAAATTGACCACTTGAACCATCGGCTTCAAGTAAAAAGTTACTTCCTTGAAAGTCTATGTCTTCAGATTTAATTTCTAATTTAGAACCTGATTGATGAATAAAATTGTCTCCATCAAAACCAGTTTTAAAATGTCCATTTGTATACCAAAAATTATTATCATTTATGTAAATACCATCAAGTGAATTTTCAACATTCGTACCAATCTTTATCTGATTGTTCAAATCTGTTCTAACATGAAGTATACCTTCAATTGAACCAGTTTGAGCAGTTATTGCTCCACTCAAAAATACATTTTCTGTAAATAATCCAAAACCAGGATTGGTCTCACCATAAAGTAATCCACTACTCAATCCACTTAAATCACCCAATCTAGCTTTTAGTGATACATCGTAGATTGCTGAACCAGTCCTTTCAACTATATCAATATAAGGTGTGGTTTGGTCATTTGGATTAGCGTTTAATCTTATGAATCCAGTTCCAATCTTACCAGTTGAGACGATGACTTGTCCATTTTCATAAGTTGTTGCACTTCCTGCAGAATCACCGAGTGAACCTGAATCTTGTGGTGATGAACCACTATATCCACGAACAACAAATAGTTTACCAGCAAAGTTTTTATCACTTGAAGGTTCATCTCTTGATGCACTTTCTATCAACATATATTCTGTTGAGAATCCAGTATCACTTATTTTCTTTGCTGATATAATTTCATCCTCAACAAAACCTGCGACATTTGCAACACTCATCGTGGTAGCCGTCGCGGATAATTGTGCAGATTGTGATATTATTGTTGAATTGGCTACATATAATTGACCACCTACGGCATTTACTGTTTCTTTTTCAAATACAGTTGTAGCTAAAGTTCCTCTGACCGTAACTTTTTCGAATTCTGCTTCACCATTGTTAGCAGAAGTAATCCTCCAACCTTGAACTCCACTTGCAAAATCTGAGGTCTGTATAATACCTGCAGAATCTATTACCAAGTTTTGACTTGTGATTTGATTAGGACTCAATGACCAACTTGCTATCTGATTTTTAGCGTCACTAAGGTGTACAATCTCATCTGAAGCTGCAGTACCAGTACCATCAAATATTACTAATCCGAAATGACTTGCCGAAGTTGAATCGACCTCACCTATTCTTACTCGTGTGGCACTTCCATCAGAAACTTCTATTCGGGCGGTAGAAGAATCAATATCTAAGTTTGTAGTGTCGAGTAAAAATGTGTCGGTCTTTATATCGACATCAGTTCCATCAAATTTGACATGACGATTCGAACCATCACCCACATAGAATCGTGGAGTTCCACTATTATACTCCAACTGAATACCTTGATTTCCAAATGTAGCATCATTAATAGTAAGTGCTTTATTCGCTGAGTTTAGTGAAATATTTGTACCACTTTTAATCTCGTCAGCATCTATGGTAAAACCACCAATCGTACCAGCGTTAGCAGTAATCGTACCAGTCATGGTCACATCACCATCAGTCGTGGTGGTTAAATTACCAGCTCCTATATTTAAAGTACCATCGGATTTTAGGAAAAATTTTGAAGAACTTATTTCAATATTACCATCTGAACCACTTACATAAGCACTTCCAGTAGCACCCATAAAAAATTTAGGTGTTGCTAATGTGACTGAACTACCACTTAATGTGGTGTCACCAGTACTAAAGATTTTTAGACTTCCACCACTACCACTTATAAAATTATTGGTATCACCCAAGAAAAAGTCAGGTGATTTTAATGTTATCTCACTACCACTAATGGTTGCCTTTTGTGTACGGATATCAATGTTGGTTCCGTCAAATTTAAAGAACTCACTTGAACCATCACCGACATACATTCTTGGTGTACCACTATTATATTCTAATTGGATTCCTTGATTTCCGAATGTAGCGTCATTGATTGTTAGGGCCTTTGTGGATGAATTTAATGCTATATTTGCTGCACTTTTTATTTCATCCGAGTCAATTGTAAAACCACCTATTTCACCAGTTGTTGCTGTAATGTTACCTGACATAATAACATCACCAGTATTATCTAAGTGAAAGTTACTTGAACTTATTTCTATGTTTCCATTTGAACCACTAACAAATTGAAAATTTTGTTTCCCTAAGAAAAATTTTGGTGTTTCTAATGTAATAGAACTACCACTTATATTTGCTGTATCAGTCCTTATATCTAAAGTACCATTTTTGAACTGCATATAATTTTTATTTGCAGATGTCCCAGCTTTAATCAGTACTTCACCATCTTTATTTGCGAAAAATCCTACGGATGAGTCACCTATATCGTTGACATTATTTAAATCACCAGCCTCAATATAACCACTAGCCGCGTTTATCTTTATATTATTAGCTTCTAACTGATTCGCTGTTATTGTCCAACCACCGACTACACCACCATTGAATAATACATCTGAACCCGTTATCTGTCCATTTGATTTAAGTACAAGATTATCATTTGAAGAATTTATCTGTGATGAATCTACCACAAATCCACCAATTGAAGCAGATTTAAATGTTGCGAATCCTTGTGAATCTATACTTGAACTAGCATTTAGGTCTGTTGATGCCACACCACCAATCGATGATGGAGTACGAATGTTATTAGCGGTAATATCACCTTGAACAGTCAATGTTGAATCAACAAATTGTAAGAATTGACCTGATGATTTATCACCTAACAATACAGCTGAACCACTAATCTGTCCACTTGACCTTAGTATCAAACTATCATCTGTTGAAGTTATAGTGGAGTCATCAACATCAAATCCACCTATGGATGCTGAAACAAATCTAGCGAATCCTTCTGAGGTGATTGACGATGAGGCGTTTAGTGTTGTGGATGCAGTACCACCGATAGTTGCAGGTGTTCTTAAATTATTTACTGTTAAATCTGCATTAATTGTAGCGTCTGCTCCGATAATTAATGCGTCATTTGCAGGGTCTAAATGAAATAATGAAGAACTAATTTCAATATTATTATTACTACCACTAATGAATTGTGCGTTAGAATTTCCAATAAAAAATGCTTCGGCTACAATGTCGATATTACTACCATCAAACTGAACATGATTACCACTACCACTTCCAATCAATAATTTTCCAGTACCATCTACATAGAATCCATTACCACTATTATATGCAGTTGGTGGTGTAGGTCCTAAAGCTATTTTACCACTATTCACCGAACTATCAATTACGATTGTCGATGCGTCTAAGAAAAATGTTTGTGATTTGAGTGTTATGGTACCTGATGTAGCATTGTATTGTACTCTATTACCACTACTACTTCCGACTAAAAGATTTCCACCACCATCAACAAAGAAACCAGTTCCACTATCGAAAGCTGCAGGTGGTGATGCTCCAAGTGCGATACTACCCGTACTATCACTTTTCATCACTAAGGTTGACGCATCTAAATCAAATGTATCGGTCTTGAGTTCAATTGAATTTCCAGTAGAATCGAATTTAAAAAAGTTAGATGAATTACCAAAAAGTAGGAAGTCTCCACTTCCACTCATGAATATACCTTTGTTGGTTCCTGCTATTGATGTATTAGGTGTTGTACCAAGTGCTATACTTCCACCACCTGCTGTATCAACATCAAAAGTAGAGGTATCGAGTTTAAAATTTGTTGTGGTTATTTCTAAAAGAGCAGATTGCATCTTGATGAAATTGTTTGAATCACCAACATGAAATTCAGGATTAGCGTTGTTATTCGCAAACCAAAAACCTTCAGTTGTATCACTCACACTCGATTTACCAGTTGCTATGTATGCTTTGGCGTGATTTCCAAGTATTTCTATTCGTTTGTTAGATTGAGAACCAACAAGAATTTTACCTTGTGCTCCATCAAGTTTTATAGCGTGTCCACCATCATTGGTCGTACCCACAGACATACTCGCGTGGGTTGAACTTATGTCGATATTACTTGCAGATAATTCAAAGTTATTAGATTCGATTGACATATTACCATTGGAACCACTAATAAAATTTCCATCCGATATACTACCAAGTAAAAATGTTGGTGATACTATTTGAATATTACTACCACTTATCACTGCAGTATCAGTGCTTATATCAATACTACTACCATTGAATTTTAAATGACCACCAGTTCCTACGGCTGAAAACAATGGTGTTGAACCACCAGCTACTCCTAAAAATACTCCTACTTCTCCATAAGATTTATCTACGAGAGCAACACTTGGTTGTAAACTTATAAATGGACTATTACTATTTCCTCTTATGAGAACCTCTCCACTTGTTCCCAAAGACATGGAAGCGTGTGTGGATGATAACTCAAGTGCAGTTGTATCCAATTCAAATTTGAGTGTTTTGATACTTACACCATTACTCGTATCATATCTTAGAAAGTTTTGGGCTCCATCACCAGCGTAAAATCTTGGATTTCCACCATTGTAACCTAATTGTATTCCTTCATTTGCAAAAGTATGGGAGTTTATAGATATTTCTGCATTATCTCCATTTGCGTTAAGTCTAATTCCAGTATCAGGACTTGTTAAATTTGTTTCATTAATAGTCCAACCTGCTATTTCACCACCACTAAATTTAGCGTTAGAACCTGTTACATCACCATTCTGTTTTACATTAAATTTTGATGTACTGATGAACATATATCTTGGGTCATCAACCCCACCCTCTAATGGACTACCACTAATGAATAGGTCACTACTGAATAAAGAGGAACTACCAATTGTAAATCCACCTATCAATCCAGCACTAGCAGATATGGAACCTTGAAATGTTGCCCCACTCGCGAATAAAATACCATCCTTATCAACACCAAAGTTTGGCCCCATTTTGATATAGTAACCTGACGAACCACCACCTTCAGGTGTAAAATCTATATAATACTCGTCTCTTAATTGTGGAAACGCTGCTCCACTATCAGTGCCAGGTCCTTGGTCTGATTTATAAAGTGCTGCACCATCAGCATCTAATGTTGCATTTGAACCTGATAATTTACTACCAAATATTTTCCAACCAGCTATGGAACCTGATTTGAATGTTGCCAATCCATCGGCGGTAATACTTGAACTTGCGTTAAGAACAGTTGAAGGTGAACCAGCTATAGTTGCAGGAGTCAAAATTTGGTCAACAGTTATATCACCACGAACAGTCAAAGTATTATCAATAAATTGTAAGTATTGGGATAATGACTTATCACCAAGTAATACGGCAGAACCAGTAATTTCACCAGTATCTTTTAGTTTTAATATATCACCAACTGAAACTGTATCATCAGATACATCTAATCCACCAACACTTCCACCATCAAGTTGAAGGGATGATGCCGATACCTCACCAGTAGCTCTTACTTGAAAATTTGATGAAGATATAAAATAATCAGTACCACTAGCAGAACCACTTATAAAAAAGTTTGGTCTATCATTAGGTCCTGAAAATAATGAATCGTTATTGAGTTTAAATGCACCTATCGATGCGGATACAAACTTAGCAAAACCATCTGAAGTTATAGCTGCAAGTGCTGTATTGATATTACTACCAGCAGGTGAGAATATATTATTTACACTTAAATCAGCATCAATAATCGCGTCAGCACCTATTTTGAGTAAATCATTCTTTGGGTCTAAGTGGAATAATGATGAACTAATTTCTATATTTGCATCACTACCACTAATGAATTGTATGTTTTCATTACCAATAAAAAATGCATCTGTCCTAATGTCAAGTTCTGCTGGTTCTGTCCTAAATCTAAAGTAACTTCCACTATGTCCTACTAACTCTAATCCTACCCCACCACTTGTGTAATCATCTGTAATACTTGATAATACAGAACCACTAAACATCAAGAAACCTGGCCCTTGACTTGGGTAAGCAGATGCACTTGAGAATCCTTTATATCCTATACTACGAATAAAACCTGAACTTACACCAGCCATTTCGATACCACCACCGATGGAACTACCAATGAACATTGAACCACTTAATACATTGTCATCTCCAAGAATATAAGAATTACCACCTTCAAATGTGGAGGCAGATGCAAAAGCTATTGTTTCGGCGATGTTATTATTTACATCATAGAATTCTGCTAAAAATTCATAATCGTCAGGTCTTTCTTGTGTCAATGGTGGTACTGGTGCTATGACTTGTATAAAGTTTGGTGAGAAACCAGTATCAGTTGCTGGAGTTATACTGACATCGGATATGTAAAATCTACCCGAAAATACCACAAATTGTATAATACCAGTTCCATCCCTCACAGGTGAAAAAGATTCATTTATTAAACCGAAATCTTGAATACTACCATCGGTAACTCGTAAAAAACCAGGTTGATTATTTATATTTGTTAATTGAAATCCAAGAGAATCTCCGTAGTCATGGTTGACCTCGAAACCTGAACCTGATATAAATATTGCAGCTAAACCTTGGTCACTAATGGAGTTATCTATATTAGTTTTGGGACCTGTAAAACCTAATACATTAGCGGTAATTTCATAATCAACATCTTTTAGATAATTGATTGGTAAAGAACCAGTCTGTTGAAATAATAATCTTTCATCAATGCCTATATTAGAACCCGACACTTCAACCGAGTTCAATATATATTCTGAATCTTGAGTAACGCTTGTATTAGAACCAGATGTCCAATAAAGATTGACATGGTCTTGATTGAAAAAGTAACCAATCCTTTGATTACCTGCCCCAAATACATTGAATAATAATTCAGGTGACTCTATCTGTTGGTCTGACACTACCTCAAAGTCACCAAAGGCATCTTTATTTCTAGCATAAACTTTTACTCTATCAATGTCACCACTAAATGTTCTTAATTTTGATAATCTTATATCTGCATATGACCTAAAGTTAACGGTTGATATCGATTGAGTTGGTAGTGGTGAGAATGATGCTGTAAATTCAAATCCACTTTCTGCTAACGGAACAATTACTTCTCTTTCAGGTGAATCTTCATCAAATCGAGTATCTATTATTGTAAAAGGTTTACTTGGAACTAATGTACCTGTATTTTTTACATTTTCTATATCTGCCTTAAATGTTGTTGGTACTTCGTGGAAATCTTGTAATTCGAATTTTGATGTATCGACTTGTGGATTTTTGATTGTTAATTCACCACCTATTAGTTTTGCATCAAAATCGGCCCCATCCTTTTTAGTTATCGTGAATTTATCAGTCTCAGGTGATGAACGGCGTGCTCTCCTTCTTCCCTTTCGAACAAATGAGTTATTACCACCACCACCAAATAGTTTTGTACTAAACTTGTTCTTTTCGGTTTTAAGAAAACTACCTGGTTCTTCAATTTCTTTTGTATTTGTAGTTTTTCCTAATTCTTCAGGTGTAGGTTCACCAGTGACATTACCTGTTTGTTGTGCAGACCCACTCGGTGTAGTTGTGGTAATGTAGGGTTTAACAATTTCACCTACAACCATTCTTGGTTGATTGTAAAATAGAATAGGTTGGGTGTTAACTCCAGCACTACTTACATAAATTTTTCTTGTATATCTAACATTATAAACACCTTGAAACTCAACAGGAACATCTGTTTGGGAGGGGTCAAGTTCACCAACCACAGTCAATGTTGCATCCCCAAACAAATCAGCGTCTTCATAAACTTCTATAGATACTCTACGAGAAGTACCCTCAAGATAGTTAGGTACAGGTTCTGTATAGATTACTGCACCTGTATTATCATTCGTAATTTCGAACTTTATTTCAGTCTGAGGTTTTAAAAGATTCGAACCACCAATAAGGAAAGAACTTTTACCTTGAGTAATTACTTCAGGTACTTCTACAACATTAAAATAAAGGGATATCGGTGCGTCATCTTCAATTAGAACATCAATATTTGCTAAACCTTGTGGTCTATTAAATCGTCTTGGGACTGACATTTAGAGATTTCTCCTATAAGATGTTTTAAATAAATATCAGATTCTATGATATTCGATATTTATGGTATGGATAAAGTAGGGAGATTATACCGATGAAAAAAGAAAAAGTTTCTTTCACCATAGATAGAGATTTATATCTGTGGTTTAAACTTCATGT
>MDTC01257616.1_pt1 | contig 28985 bp, 30 predicted proteins | sample 811181 | NCBI WGS metagenome assembly MDTC01 (sample SAMN05326644, study PRJNA326480) | marine metagenome | isolation source: seawater | place: Pacific Ocean: North | collected 2011 | reverse complement strand
CATTATGATGGAATTCAGCATAAATTTCTGCTTTAGAATCTTTCCAAAGCCATCTTAAAAAAACTCCTGCAGCTTGATTGGTCTGAGATTCATAGTCTACGTACTTATCATTTTTTCTAAAAAAATTTTGAAAAGCCGGGAAATATGTAGGATTCCCTTTCATCCACCAGTACTTTCCTTGCACCAAGGCAGAATACATCTGAACCCAGCGAATGAGTCCTATTGAAAGACCATCAATCCACTTGGGTGAATATGATAAAACATAACCTTGTAAATATCGCCAGTCATCTGTTCTTCCCAGTTGATTTATCTTAGGTATGTAGAGCTTTCTTCCAGCATTTTCAAAATCCGTTCTTGGTGGTGTAAAACCAGAACTTTCCAGTCTTCCAGTAATTAATTGCCATTCAAAATTTCCTATAAAAGTTTTTATGGGTTTTGTTGTATTAAAAGTGATATGTCTAAAACCTTCAGCATGATTACTCATCATGATACTGTTTCTGAGTGATGGACCCCACCATAAGTTTTCATTTGAAACCCCCAATGAAAGACCTTTCCAGTTAAGCCGAATGCTTGACTGTCCAAAAGTTGTTTTGTTGTGATTGCTTGTCCCAAATCTTTCAGGCATATCAATATGATTCCATAGCTTGTATCTCTTTGCCCAAATCACTGAATAATGACCCTCCCAAAAACCATCAAATTCTTTATTTTCACTAAAATGGTGTTCTGGCTTGAACTGAATCGTTAAGGGTCCAGTTTTAATAAATATTCCAGGTGAGATAATATGCTGATAGCCTCTGTTAGGGATCATCGTCCCATTGTTTCTGTTATATGGATGATGAGAGTTATATTCAATAAAATAATCGATTCCTATAGTTTTAATTTGTATAGTATTGGTTGGATTGCTTATAATTGTTTTGTATTGATTACCTAAAACTTTAGAAAAGGAATGAACATTTAAAGGTCTAATATTAAAAGATAAATCTGTATTGATTTCATTTGCTAAAACTGAATACCTGATGAGTTGATTATTAAAATCATTATTTAAGTTTATGTTCTGTCCAATGATGAATATTGGAAAGAAGACAAAAAAAAGATTTTTTAATTTCATTGATATTTAACTGCGCGAACTTTTATGTTATCCATCGACCAACTTTCATCACATTTTTGTTGTGGAACACCATCTTTATCAATCGCGTTGGGTTGATATAGTTCATCATAAAATCTTACAATTACACTTTTGCCAGAACTTTTAAATCCTTTTTCAATTTGATATAGAGTTGTTTTATCTCCAAAAGATGAATCTGTACATATTTTAGCCATATTTGTTTTAAATGATCCTGTCTTAGGGTTATTTTGAAAAGGATAGACTTCCGGATATGATTGTCTCAAACAATAATTTGGCCAGCATGGACTATTGGAGAAGGTTGTGGCAAAGTAATCTGAACTCGAGTCTTTATGTAATTGCATGTCTGGTTTAAATTCCATTACCCATTTGTCTGGCTTATCATTTTCAGAAAACCCATTCAAATTACCATCCCATGATCCATGAATATATAAATCAAATGAAATAAAAACATAATCATGATCTCCCACATCCTCCAAAAAGAGGGTAAATCCATCATTATTAAAATCACCAATAACGTTTGTATTATTAAATGACATGATGTCCCCCCCATCAATAGAGTTTAAGTCTAAACTTTCAAAATCATTTTCATAAACCAATTCATTTCTAACCATCTCAGGGTAAGAACACGAATCTGTGACTAAAAAAAGAATTAAAATTAGTAGTAAATTAATTTTTGAAAATTTATTCATACTTGATTTAAGATATTAAGCAAATTTATGTTCTTTTTTGTTTAATTCTTCAAAAGATAGGTTTCTAAAATAGTTAAAAGTATTTTCTAGTCCTTTTTTTCTTGATACTTTAGGTTTCCAATTTAAAATACTCATTGCTTTTGTGATATCCGGTTTTCTTCTAACTGGATCATTGACTGGAAGTGGTTTAAAAATGATTTTATTGTTGTTTCCACCTAGAGATATAATTTCATTTGCAAAGTCAATTAAAGCAATTTCCTCAGGGTTTCCTAAGTTCATTGGCTTTGTATAATTTGAATGTAATAGTTTGAATATTCCCTCAATCATATCATCGATATAACAAAAAGACCTTGTTTGGGAACCATCTCCAAATACACTTAGATTTTCTCCTCTTAAAACTTGACCTATGAAGGCTGGGATTGCCCTTCCGTCATTCACTCTCATCCTCGATCCATAAGTGTTGAATATTCTAGCTATTCGAATATCCAGCCCGTGATACGTATGATAAGCTGTAGTGAGTGCCTCTTGATACCGCTTGGCCTCATCATAAACCCCTCTTGGACCAACAGGGTTAACATTACCACAATATTCTTCATTTTGAGGGTGCACTAAAGGATCTCCATATACTTCTGAGGTGGAAGCAATCAAAATACGCGCTTTATTCTTTAATGCTATTTTTAATATATTTTCAGTACCTAATGACCCCACCCTGAGAGTTTCTAGTGGAATTTGTAAATAGTCAATTGGACTTGCTGGAGAAGCAAAATGGAGGATATAATCTATTGAATTATTTATTTTAAAATCGTGCGTAATATCAATTTCTCTAAATTCAAATTTAGAATTTGATTTTAGATGAGAAAGATTTTTTAGGCTACCAGTTATGAGGTTATCTATACCTAGGACTTTATATTTTTTCGCCAGAAAATAATCGCATAAATGAGATCCTAAAAAACCTGCAGCACCTGTTATTAAAACGGTTTTTCCCATTAAATAATTGTTAACTTAAAAATAAGATTTTTTATTTTTAATAAAATCGAGTACTTTTATAACTTAATATATGTTAGATTCATTAATTACATCTAAAACAAGATTAAGACTTTTAATAAAGTTTTTTTTAAATATTGCCAATAAAGGATATTTAAATGGTTTGGCAAACGAGTTTGGGGAATCGACCAATTCTGTTAGAAAAGAGTTAAATAATTTATCATCTGCAGGTTATTTGGAAAAGTATAGTGAAAATAATAAGGTTGTTTACAAGGCCAATGCTTCACATCCTTTATTCAAGATTATCCAAAGAATAGTAAAAAAGCATTTGGGTATCGAAGAAATTTTAGAAACAGTTTTAAAAAGAATTGGTGAGGTGAAAAAAATTATGATTCTTGGAGATTATGCTGAAGGAATTGATAGTGGTAATATAGAAATTTTAATTGTTGGAGATAAAATCAGTGAAGATTATCTAAAAGATATTACTCCAAAAATTGAAAAAAAAATAAATAGAAAAGTAAGTTTTTTTGTTTCTAATTCAACTTTAAAGCAAAAGACTTTAACTATTTTTGAAGCATAGAATATAGATCTAAATTATCGAAAAAATAATTGTGATTTTTGTGGCGAAGCCATGATTTTAAATAAAGGTTAAAATGAGTAAAAATAAAGTAGGTATTATTGGAAATGGGTTTGTTGGTGAAGCAATTTCTTTTGCTTTTTCATCAGTAGCTGATATGTATATTTATGACACAGATCCATCAAGATGTTTAAATGATATAAATTCTGTTCATAATTGTGATTTTGTATTTGTCTGTGTACCCACTCCAATGTATGAGGATGGATCACAGGATTTATCATATGTTATGAGTGCATTTGAAACGGCTACAGATAAACCTATTTATATATTAAAATCAACTGTTTTGCCTGGAACGACTGACAGGCTCTCAAAAAAATATTCAAATTTTAAAATTATTTTTTCACCTGAATTTTTAACTGAAAGATCAGCAAAGTTGGATATGTTGACTCAATCCAGAATCATCTTAGGCGGAGAGTTATCGCTAACTGAAGAAGCAAAAACCTTATTTAATCAAAGATTTAAAATTAAAAATATAATCCAAACTGATTCAAAAACAGCTGAACTTACTAAATATATGAACAATACTTTTTTTGCAACTAAAGTCAGTATCATGAATGAGTTTAAGTTGTTGTGTGATAAAATTGGAGCCAACTGGGAGGATGCGCTTAGAGGATTTATTTCTGATGGTAGAATTGGAGATAGTCATTTGAATGTTCCTGGCCATGATGGAAAGCTTGGATACGGAGGAACCTGTTTTCCTAAAGATGTTAATGCACTTTTGTCTTTTTCAAAAAAAAATGATATAGAATTAAATACCATTTCTGGAGGATGGATGACAAACCTAAAAGTGAGATCCGAGAAAGATTGGGAGAAAAAAGAAGGAAGGTCTGTTAGTTTTAAAAAGAAAATAAAATGAATTCTGGAGGTAATTGACTAGAAATTAATTATGAAAGTTACTGTATTACTTCCAATGAAGGGAAACTCGGAAAGAGTACCTAATAAGAACTTAAAATTATTTAACGGAAAACCATTATTTCATGCTATTATTGACGAATTGATAGCATCTAATTATATCAATAAAGTTATAATTAATACAGATTGTGATTTAATTGCTGATTCAGCAATTAATAAATATCAAGATTTTATATCTATTCATAAAAGACCAAAAAACATACAAGGAGATTTTGTATCAATGAACAAAATAATAGAATACGATCTTAATAATAGTGAATCAGATATTTATATTCAAACTCATAGTACCTCACCATTATTATGTATCAAAAGTCTAGATACTGCTATTGAAAAAATGATAAGTAAATCAGCAGATTTTGACTCTATTTTTAGTGTTACTAAAATTCAGACAAGATTTTATGATAAAAATAGTATTCCTTTTAATCATAATCCCAATGAACTTCTTAGAACTCAAGATTTGGAACCATTGTTTGAGGAGAATTCGGGTTTTTATATTTTTACCAAAGATTCTTTTAAAAATGCAGATAATAAAAGAATTGGTTTAAAACCTCTAATGTTCGAAATAGATAAAATTGAAGCGATTGATATTGATGAACCTTCAGATTTTATAATTGCAGAGACCTTATACAAATTATTAAAATGATTTTAGATAAAATAGAAAATAGTAGCATATACTTTAATGCACTTATCTTTTTAGAGATTTTTCATAAACTGAAACTCCTTGACATCAGCACCCATAATTGTAACCATATCACATACATGGTCCTTAAATATAAATAAATTAAAAAAAATTATAATCAAAATAGATGAAACACTTTTCTCACAATAAAAGTACTCTTAAATCGAAATTAAAAAATAAAGAGCTTTCAATAGGTTCTTGGTTAACTATACCACATCAAGCTGTAATTGAAATATTAGGCACTGCAGGTTTTGAATGGTTGACAATAGACGCCGAGCACTCCCCAATAAGTATAGAAACTATTATGAATTTGATAGGTCATATACAAGGTAATGGGATGCAGGCTTTAGTCAGGGTTAGTAAAAATGAAGAAGTTGTTATTAAGAGAGTTTTAGACGCTGGAGCTGATGGAATTATTGTTCCAATGATATGTAATAAGGAAGAAGCAAAGCAAGCTGTTGACTATGTTAAATACCCTCCATTAGGTAAACGAGGAGTTGGTTTAAATAGAGCTCAGAAGTATGGAACTGCCTTTGATACATATCAAAAATGGGTCAAAGATGAAGTAGTTGTAATTGCTCAAATTGAACATATAGATGCTGTTAACAATTTGGAAGATATTTTTTCAGTCTCTGGAATTGACGGAATTATGGTAGGGCCTTACGATCTATCTGCTTCAATGGGTCACCCAGGTGAGTATGAAAGGTCAGATGTGCAAGCCGCATTGTTAAAAGTTGATAATGTAGCAAAAAAGTTAAATAAACCGCTAGGTTTTCATGTTATTGATTCAGAGTATAATAAAATATTAGAAAAAATTAATAAAGGATACTCCTTACTTGCGTTCAGCTTAGACTTTTTCTTTCTGGGAGATAAAGCTAGAGAGGAAATGAAATTACTTAAAAGTAAACTATAATGAAAAAGGTTTTAGTTTTTGGAGGATTTGGCTTTTTAGGCTATTATTTAGTGAATGAATTATTTCATAGAGGTTATGAGATAACTGTAGCAGATGTAGTTCAAAATAAAAAATTAGAGATTGAAATCACATTTATTAAATGTGATATTACAATTAAAGAAAATGTTAAAAATGTTTTTGAGAATAAAAAATTTGATGTTGTATACAATTTAGCTGGTTTTGCAAATTTAGATAAAGCTATAAATTATCCATTAGAAACCATTCAGTTAAACGTAATTGGAAATATGTATATTCTTGAGCAATGTGTGAAAAATAATATTTCTAGATTTGTTTATGCAAGTAGTGCATATGCAATGAGTAACAAAGGTTCTTTTTACGGTATAAGTAAATTAGCCTCTGAAAAAATTGTTGAAGAGTATTTGAAGAAATATGGTTTACCTTTCACAATATTAAGGTACGGCTCAGTGTATTCTGAAATATCATATGAAAATAACTACATCTATAACTTAATAAAGTCTGCAGTTTTACATGGTGAAATTGATCACAATGGGGACGGAAATGAAATGAGAGAGTATATTCATGCAGCAGATGCCTCAAGACTCTCTGTTGATGTAATAGAATCGGAAGATTTTAAAAACCTTCACGTTATTCTGAGCGGAAATGAGCGCATGAAACGCTCTGATTTATTTAATATGGTTAAAGAAATATTAAATGGTAAAGTAGAGATAAAATATAAAAATGATGGTTATCAAAATCATTACAATTTCACGCCCTACTCTTTTGAACCATCTGTTAGTCGCAAGCTTTCAGCAAATCCTCACATTGATATGGGGCAAGGATTATTAGAATGTGTGCGATCTGTTTATAAAAATGAAAAATAACTTCAAACAAAAAAAAATAAAAGAAAATGAATTTGATTTATTTGCAGCAGAATTTCTATATAATACTTTAAAAACAGTTTCGAAAAATAAAAAGAATATATCAATTGCTTTATCAGGAGGTTCAACTCCGTTACCTGTCTTAAGTATTCTAAAAAAATATAGACTTAATTGGGAATGTTTTAATTTTTTTTTGGTTGATGAAAGGAATGTTTCTGTATTAAGTACATCAAGCAACTATGGTAATATTGAAAAAATATTTTTTAAAGATATTAATTCCACTAGTCATTCCATTATAAATGAAAAATATTGTATTGAAGAGTGTGTAATTAATTATGAAAAATTACTACTTGCAAAAGTTCCTTCTGGAAAAAATAAATTACCAATTTTTGATTTAATTCTCTTAGGTATTGGTAATGATGGTCATACAGCTTCACTATTTCCTAATACGAAAGGTTTAAATGAAATTGAAAAAATAGTAATTAAAAATAGGGTCCCTCAATTAAATACAGATAGAATCACATTAACTTACCCAGTAATTTTAAATACTTCTAAAATTATAATATTGGCAAAAGGAGTAACTAAAGGTAAAATATTAAAAGAAATAAAAATGGGTAAAGGAAACCATTATCCAATTGCTAGAATTATTAATTCACATGTTGATACAACATGTATTTTAGGACTTAACTAGCATGAATATTAAGAATATTTTTTTTGATTTTGATGGCGTAATAGCAGAATCTGTTAGTGCTAAAACTGATGCTTTTGAGGAAATTTATCTTCCTTATGGAAAAGATATTGCTGCTAGAGTTGTTGAATATCATAAATCACATGGAGGGGTTTCTAGGTATGAAAAGTTTAAATATTTTCATAAAGAATTTTTAAACGAAGTGATTAATCAAGATAAAGTAGATGAGCTAGCAATTCAATTTTCAAATCTAGTTTTAGATAAAGTAATTAATTCTGAAGAGGTTACAGGAGCAAGTTATTTTATAGAAAAATACCATACAAAGTTTCAATCTTGGATTATTACAGGAACCCCAACTGATGAAATGGAAATTATTGTTAAAAAAAGGGCTTTAGAAAATTATTTTTTAGGCATACACGGTTCACCAAACAACAAGAGATATTGGACAGAATATATCATCAGAAAATACAACTTACAACGAGATGAGGTCATTTTTTTAGGAGATTCAACTACTGACATGGATGCTGCTAACTTTTCAAATATCCATTTTGCCTTAAGAGAAAATGATGAAAACAAAGAAATATTTAAAGACTACAAATGTCACAGATTTAGTGATTTTTATCAATTAGAAAAAATTTTAAAAATTATATAAATGAAAATTTTATTGACTACTACCTCTTTTCAAGATACACCTGGAAAACATCATGATTTATTAAATTCCCAAAATTGGGATATTGATTACTTAAGAGGTCCAGTTGAAGAAAGTGTTTTATTACCAATTATTCATAAATATGATGGAGTTATCTGTGGTGATGATGAATATACAAGAGAAGTCATAAAGGTTGGTAAGGAAGGGAAATTGAGAGTAATCTCGAAGTATGGAGTAGGTTTAGATAGAATTGACCTAGAGGCAGCAAAAGAATTTGGTATTAGGGTTACCAATGTACCTGGAATAAATCAGGTATCTGTATCAGAACATGCACTTGCATTATTATTTACTTTTTGTAAAAACATACATCTTCAGTATAGTTCAGTCCAAGCAGGTAGTTGGAAAAGAAATATTGGGTTTGAGATTCATGGTAAAACATTGGGCATAATTGGGCTTGGAGCTGTAGGCAAGGAACTAGCAAAAAAAGCTGGTGCTTTAGGAATGAAAGTTTTAGCCTTTGACATATTTAAAGATCTAGAATTTTTACATAAATACTCAGACATAAGTTTTACTAATGAAATCGATGATATTTACAGCAAATGTGATGTTATTAGTCTTCATCTTCCTCATACAAAACAAACAGATAAATTAATAAATCACATTGTTATAACTAAAAAGCTTAAAAAACAACCAATCATTATTAATACAGCAAGAGGGAAGCTTGTTGACCCACATGCAATAATATCAGGGATTAAAAATAAATTTATTAAGGGTTATTTATGTGATGTGTTAGAAACTGAACCCATTTTAGAAAATGAAATTTTATTAGGAATAGATAACATAATTATTACTCCTCACATCGGCTCAAGAACTTTTGAAAACGTACAAAATCAAGGAATTAAATCTATAGAAAATATTATTAAGTAGCTCAATAATATTTGAGTTGTATTAAATTATTTATCCAATAAGTATTTTAAATGATACCAAAATTAATTTTAGGAATTACAGGAGATTCAGGAGTGGGAAAAACTAGTTTTGTAAAAATGTTAAATGAAATATTTTTTGATGGTAATTATTGTGAATTAAATGGAGATAATTATCATAAATGGGAACGTGGAAATAAAAATTGGAATTTTTTCACACACCTTAACACAAGTGCAAATAATTTAGAGAGTGGTTATTTAGATCTTTTATCTTTAAAAAATGGTAATAAGGTAAATATTAAAAAATATAATCATAAAACAGGTAAATACAATGTGCCAAAAACAATTTATCCTAAAGAGATTATTGTATATGAGGGTTTACACGCTTTTCTTCCTAAAAAAATCAACTCAATTTACGATCTTAAAATATTTATTAAAGCTGACGAGCCTTTAAGGCGTCATTGGAAAATTATTAGAGATATGACTGAAAGAAAATATAGCAGAGATAAGGTTTTAAAACAAATTGAATCCAGACTAGTAGATTCTTTAAATTTCATTGATACTCAAGAAAAATATGCTGATCTTATTATTCACCATCAATTGACAACAGATGCCACATCATTTCTAAATCTTCAAGGAGATTCTCAAATTAATGTTGAGTACGAAACAAAAATTATTTGTGCAAATCCAATATATTATGATTATATCAACCCTGAATGGGATATAAAAAAACAGTTAAAGAAATGTTTAATAAAAGCAATGAAAAAATAATTTTAAAAAAAATCATTTTTTTAGAATTTTATTTTTCAATTTAAGATTTCATGAAACAATTAAATAATCTTATCGAAATTTCAAAATATGCAGGTGAAAGATTTGATTTAATCCAAGCTGGTGGAGGTAATAGTTCCGTCAAATTAAAAAATGGAGAAATGATTATTAAATCATCTGGTATTTCATTGAGTGAAATGAATTTAAACACAGGACTTGCCAAAGTTAGGAATAAAAAAATATTAGGAATATTAGAAAACACAACTATTGTTAATGAAAAATTAAAAAAAATAAGAGAAACTCTTTCCTCAGAATTAGTTAAAAATGAAACTATTGGAATTAATAAACCCTCAATTGAAACTTTACTTCACTCATTACTTTTTAAGTATGTTTTACATACACATCCGATTGTTGTTAATATGATTTCCATTAAAATGAATTGGAAAGAATTATTTAATAAGATTTTTAATGATGATAGTATTCTTTTGATAGATTATGAAACCCCAGGAATAGATTTAGCTATTTTACTTAAAGCTGAAATTGATAAATGCATAATCCCACCCAAAATTATTTTTCTTCAAAATCATGGTTTAATTATTCATTCTGATAATTATAAAGAAATTTTTTCTTTAAATGAATATGTTATATCTAAAATTGAAGGATATTTAAAAGTTGATTTTAATAGGTATAAAATGCCAAACAAAATTTCAAAACTTTTTAATAAAGTTAGTTTGGGATACTTACATACTACTTATTACTCAGAAGATTATTTTTTAAATGATCAATTAAAAAAAAATAAAGCTTATTTTTTTTATCCTCCCTTTTGTCCAGATTCATTTATATTTTGTGGTCTCAAAGCAATAGAAATTAAGGATTTAAAAGATGAATCTGAAATTAAAAAATATTTTAAAAATCATGGTACTTTACCATCTATTATCATATATATGAATAATATTTTCATATCGGGTTTAAATATTAAGAAATGTCGTGAAAAGGAAGAAGTACTTAAATTTAATATTAAAATTATATCCAAAGATCCCAATAATATAAATTATTTAAGTACTAATGAATTAGAATATTTAGCTAATTGGGAAGCAGAAAAGTTTAGACAAAATATTTAAAATATGCACATAATAATTCCTATGTCAGGACTTGGTCAACGCTTTATAAATGCAGGTTATAAAGACCCAAAACCATTAATTTTAATTGATGATATACCATTGATAGAACATGTATGTAATCTTTTCCCTGGTGATAATAGGTTCACATTTATTTGTAATTCTATGCACTTATCACAGACTAATATGCGATCAATTTTAAAAAGTATAAAACCAAATGCAAATATCATTGAAATACCCAAACATAAAAAGGGACCTGTATATGCTGTTTCAAAAATTTATAATTTAATTGATGATGATGAAGAGGTTATTGTTAATTATTGTGATTTTGGAACTTATTGGGATTTTTATGATTTTTTAAGACATACTAGAGAAAGATCTGCTGATGGAGCTGTTCCATCTTATAAAGGTTTTCACCCGCATATGTTAGGTAGTACTAATTATGCTTTTATGAGAGAAAAAGATAAATGGATGATTGAAATAAAAGAAAAAGAGCCATTTACAAAAAATAGAATGGAAGAATTTGCTTCAAATGGAACTTATTATTTTAGAAAAGGCACTTTTGTTAAGAAATATTTTGACATGTTGATAGACAATAATATTAACTTGAACGGAGAATATTATGTGTCATTGATTTACAACTTGATGATTCGAGATGAATTAAAAATTTCAATTTATGAAATCCAACATATGTTACAATGGGGTACTCCTCAAGATGTTGATGAATACAATAGTTGGTCTAATTATTTTAAAAATGCAATATTAGAATCAAAAAAAAAATCACCTCAAAATAATAGTATTACATTAATTCCTTTAGCTGGTAAGGGGAGTAGATTTTCTAAAAAAAATTATAAATTACCAAAACCATTAATTGAAGTTAGTGGTCTTCCTATGATTATTCAAGCTGTCAACAGTTTACCTAAAACTAAGCACTACTCATTTGTAATGCTCAAAGATCACACTATAAATTTTAAAATTGATAAAATTTTAAGTAATTATTTTAATGATAGTAAATTACATATTATAGATTCGGTAACTGAAGGTCAAGCTATTACTTGTAATATAGGACTAAAAAATGTTGATCGAGATTTTTCTTTATTAATATCAGCATCTGACAATGGATTGGTTTTCGATAATTATAAGTACAGTAAATTAATTAATGATAATAATGTACATGGCATAATTTTTACATTCAAAAATCATATTTCAAGTAAAACTAACCCTGAAATGTATGGATGGGTTGAGGTAGATAAAAATAAAAATGCAAAAAATATTTCTGTTAAAAAACCTATTTCTAAATATCCTTTTAATGATCATGCAATTGTTGGAACATTTTATTTCAAGAAAGTGAAATATTTTGATAAGGCTTTTGATAGTCTTAGAGAAAAAAAAATTAAAGTAAATGGTGAATATTATGTTGATAGTTTGATGAATGAAATGATTAGATTAGGTTTTAATGTTAAAGTTTTTGAAGTTGACAGTTACTTATGTTGGGGAACTCCAAACGATTACGAAACTTTTGTTTATTGGCAGAGTTTTTTTCATAAAAATGATTTACATCCATATAGATTAGAATTAGATAGAACTATTCCTACAAATAAATTAAAAAAATTAAATAAAAAAATTAATTTAGAGAGTAAAAAATTTCAACAATCAAAATATAAAGTAAATTGATTAGTAATGAAAATACACAAAAAAAACAATCCAGGAAAACAAAAAGTATATGTCGATATTGATGAAACTATTTGTTTTTATAAAGATGATAGAATTTATGAGATTGCTATACCTAGTAAAGAAAATATAAAAAAAATAAATAAATTATTTGATGAAGGTTGGGAGGTTACTTACTATACAGCTAGGGGTTCACTTTCTGGTCAAAATTATTATGATTTAACAAAAAAACAATTAGATTCTTGGAAATGTAAATATCACTATTTAAGTGTTGGAGAAAAGCCCTTATTTGATTTATTAATTGATGACAGAGCAAAAAGAATAGAAGAATTATAAATAAATAATTGTTATGATAGTTATTTCTCATAGAGGAAACCTAAACGGGATCAACCCTAGTATGGAAAACCGTCCCGACTATATTCAAAAAGCAATTGATGATCATTTTCAAGTTGAAATTGATCTTTGGTATGTTGATGAAGGATTATACTTGGGTCATGATGAACCGCAGTATGAAATTGAACTTGATTGGTTAGAGCAAAGGAAAAATGATTTGTGGATTCATCCAAAAAATTTTAATGCATTAGATTTTTTAACAACTAGTAATTTAGGGTATAAATATTTCTGGCACAATCTTGATGAATATACTGTAGTAAGTACCAAACATATTTGGGCTCATAATTTTGATAAATTAGAAAAGACTGATAATTGTATAGTTCCTTTATTAGATAAAAAATCCTTAATATTAAGTTTTTCAACAAAATTTTATGGAATTTGTACAGATTACGCCACATTATGTAAACAACTTCTTGATGAAAAATAGAATTGCATTGTTATTATTTGGACATATGAGAACATACAATGAATGTTTTCAAAGCTTAAAAGTTAACCTAATTGACTTATTAAATCCAGATATTTTTATTCATACTTGGGATGAAATTGAATCAACAACTACTTCTTGGCATAAAGCTAATATGGAAAATCATATTATAAATTCTGAAGAAAAAAGAAATATAAAACAGCTATATAAACCAAAAAAAATATATTTTGAAAATCAAAAGAAAGCTGACAAAAAATCTGAAATATTAATAAATGGAATGTCTTTAAAAGGACAAAAATTTATGATGTACAGCTTATTTAAGGCTAATGAAATGAAAATTAATTATGAAAATACACACAATATCTCCTATGATATTGTAATCAAATTAAGGCCCGATATATTACTTAAGGAGCCTATAACCAAATTCTTTAATGAGGATAAATACCTGGACAATCAAGTTCATCTTTGTGGAAACAAGGTTAAATTTGGAAGAAAAATCAGTAGCTACAGAGCTCTAGATATAATTATGATGTCTAATTCAAAAACTATGAATTTAGTAGCAAATTTTTATAACAAAAGTGATGAATATCTTTCTAGGGATTTATTTAAACACAGTAGTTTCGTTGATTACCTTTTAGAACAAGAACTTAATATAAAAATAAATAAATATAATTACGGAAAAAAATGGATAATTAAAAGATCCGTTTAGTAATTAAATTACTGTAAAAATTTCCTGCTTTAAGTAATTTTTTCAAGGCTAATATAATTTTGTTTTTATACTTCAAATAATATATCCCAAACTATTTTAGATATAAATTAATTTTTAAGGAGAGTGATATTTAATAAAAAAATAAAAATTCTTAAAGAAAAATTTTTCAAAATTTTTCATTTCCATTATCTCTGGAATTCACCAACATTTACCACATGGGGAAATTTTTTCTCTAATTCAGTTAAAAACTTTATAATACTTGCCTTTATCTTAAACAGATTTGCCTCTGAAGAAGTTGCTGTATTTATGCTATTTGCAACAATTATTTCTTTCAGTACGCTTTTGGATTTTGCTGGTTATGGTACATTTTCAAGGTTAACATCTTATATTAAAGGTGGAGCAACTTCATTAGATAATTTCAGAACAAAAAAAAATAAAATTGTTTTAGAAGGAACTAACTGGCCTTTAATGAAAAAATTATACGGAACAATTGGCTATGTTTTTACTATTCTTAGTGCAGGGGTATTTATAATTATTGCGTCATTTGGAACTTGGTCTGTGAATAGAGTAATTTCTTTCACAGAAAATCCTACTGAAATGTGGTATGCTTGGATGATTGTTTTAATATCAATAACGATTGGAATGTATGGAAGAAAATATACAACAATTTTACATGGTTTAAATTATATTCCATTAATAAATAGATGGAACATAGTAATCTCAACCCTTACATTAATCTTTTCATTTGCTACTGTAATAATTTCAAATTCACTCTTAAATTTGATAATTGTAATGCAGTTTTTTAGAATTTTAACTGTTTTCATACATGGTTATCTAGTAAATTATTATATAGAAAATAAAAGATTTAAAAATTACAAGTCATTTTCGTGGGATAAAAATATTTTTAATGCTGCATGGGGTCCATCATGGAGATCGATGATTGTTATTATATCATCAACAGGCGTAATTGAATTAAGTGGAATCATTTATGCCCAAATTGGTAATGCTGATTATATTAGTTCTTATTTACTTGCAATTCGTTTAATTAACATTATTAGCAATGTATCAAGAGCGCCTTTTTATTCAAAATTACCTTTATTTGCAACACTCAGGGCAAGAGGAGAATTAACTAAATTATCATCATTAACTAATTATTCAATTACGGTTACATTATACACCTTTATAATTTCTGCCTTTTTTACTGGTCTGCTCATAAATCCAAGTTTAAATTTTATTAGCTCTAGCACTGCTTTTATCCCTATGACTATGTGGGCATTAATGAGTTTAGTATGGTTTGTTGAAAGACACCATGCTGTTCATGCTCAAATATATAGCACAACAAATCATATACCTTTTTATATACCAGTTGGAATTTCAGGTGTCATAAATATCTTGTTAGCACTATTATTAGTTAATAAAATAGGTTATTGGGCTTTTCCCATTGCCCAAGGGATTTCCAATTTAATTATCAATAATTGGTGGAATGTAAAAATATCATTAAAGTCAATAAATCAACCTGTTTTTAAATACTTGAAATTATCTTTTTTTATTCCTTTATTAGTATTAATATTAAGTCAATTGTTATTAATGGTCATCTACACTTAAAAATTTTAAATAATAAATAAAATGAGTTTAAAAAGATTTAAGAAATTATTAAAAAAAATGCTTCCACTTTTTATTTTAGAGGAACCAGGCTTATTAAAAGGTTATGATCGCAGGAGGTTAGAAAAATTAAAAAATAAGTGGAAAGGAAAAAGATGTTTTATCATCGGAAATGGACCTTCATTAAATAAATTAAATTTATCTAAACTAGCCGATGAGTATACTTTTGGTGTTAACGGTATATTTTATAAAACTGACGAAGTAAAGACTTTCAGACCTTACTTTTATGTAGTTGAGGATAGCGCCGTTATGAATGATAATTTAAAAAGAATTAATAGTTATGATTGTAAATATAAATTCTTTCCAAGTATTTTTAAAAAATCAATTCATAATAAAAAAAATGTTTATTTCTTTAATATGAATAGAGGTTATTACGAGAAAAAAAGTGACTACTTTGAATTTCCTAGATTTTCACCAAATTCATCAAAAAGACTTTTTTGTGGACAGAGTGTTACACTTATTAACTTACAACTTGCATATTATTTTGGGTTTACTGAGGTTTATTTAATTGGAATGGATTTTAAATATAAAATAGAAGATTCCGCAATTATTGATGATCAGAAAATTATTAGTCAAGAAGATGATGTTAATCACTTTCATCCTGATTACTTTGGTAAAGGTAAAACTTGGCATGATCCCAAGCTTCACAATGTTTTAAAAAGCTATGAACTAGCAAAACTTATCTTTGAACAAGATGGCAGAAGAATTATAAATGCAACTTATGGTGGAGAACTAAACCTGTTTGATAGAAAGAATTATAATTCAATTTTCAAGAACAAATGATAAGTCTTATCCTTGCAACAAAAGGTTATAAAAAGCAAGATATAAATAGATTTCTAAATTCAATTAAATTATCAAATTCAACACTATTTGAAGTTATAGTTGTTTGTCAAGACCGTAAAGGTTATCTCGATGAATTAATCAGTAATTACAAATTTGAAATTAGAATTTTGTATACAATTACTGGTTTATCAAGATCAAGAAATATTGGAATAAAAAATGCTAAAGGTAATATATTAGCATTTCCAGATGATGATTGTGTTTATCCTGAAAATTTAATTGAAAAAATAAATTTATTTTTTGAAAAACGTAAGGAAATAGATATTATTTCATTTAATGTTTTTGACCTTTCAAATTCATATCGATTACCTTTTGTTAAAGTTAGCAAAAGCAGAGAGTTGTCTATGAAAGATATTTCTTTCGGTGTTTCAAGTATATCGATTTTTCACAGAAATAATAAAAATATATTTTTTGATGAAGATTTTGGTATGGGTGCAAAGTATAACAGCAGTGAAGAATTTGATTATGTATTGAGATTGATGCAAGCCAAATCTAGATTATGGTTTAGTGAAAAATATCGAGTTTTGCATCCAGACTCATCAGGTTACAAATCTAAAAATATTTATAAAAGAACTAGAAGAAACGCCGTTGGTCATGGGGCTTATTTTAAAAAGAATTTAGGTGATTTAGGTTTAATTTACACATTTGAACACTTATTTTTACGTCCATTTTTCGGATTTTTATATTATTCAATTCTATTTGAATGGAAAAAAGCAATAAGTTCTTTAATATTACTATACGGAAGATTAAAAGGTTTTCTTTCTTACTAATATTTTGATTTATGAAAATCAAATACTTCATAATTTTTTCTTTGCTCATGATACAAGCATATACATCAGGTACAATTGTATCAACCTATTTAGCTTACTTAACTTTGCTTACATTATTAATTTCATCTCTTTTAAGTTTAAATGAATTTCTAAATAGAAAAGTAAAGTTTAAGTTTTCAAAAGTAGATATTTTAATAGGTTTATTTGTGATAGCACTATTACGTTCATTTTTTAATGAAACTATGAATCTTTCTAACGTGTTATTTTATCTTATAACTCTATTATTATTAAGTTTAATAATTAGGTTTGATGTTCAAAAAAATAAATTTTGGGCTAGTTTTATTGGTTCATTTATATTAATTATAATTGTTAATGTATTTTTTTTTATAATTGGAATTGATGAAAATTTCTGGAATGAAATAGGTGCATCACAGCTGTCAAGATCTCCTCAAAAATTGAGGCTTCTGAGTTATTTTAATGTTGATTATGATCGCACAGGATTTTTAATTTTTAATAATTTTGCATACTACAGTATGCTTTTGGGTTTAATAATAATAAGTGTTTACCACAAAATTATTAAACTCAACAGAGTTAACTTAATCGTAACTCTCACATTAGCTTTATTATCAATTATCGTTACCGATGCTAGAGGACCTGCATTGATTCTTGCCTTAGTATTAATTTTTGGGAGTCTTATAAATAGAATAAATAAAAATAATTTTTTTTTTAGTTTTTCTATTAATAATCGTTGTGCCTATTATTTATTCGGGTTTGATGCTTTATATAGGATTTAGTTATAGTGATCTTTCAACTATTGTTTCATCAAGGGATTTAATTTGGAATACTTTTTTCCTGTACTACAACCCAAGTTTATTTGAGTTTATTTTTGGTTATGGTTTTTTGGGTCAGAATATATCAGATATATCCTATCAATATGAATTTTTATTTAGAGATAGAGGAAGCTCTAGTTTGGTAATAAGTTTACATAATAATTATTTACAGTATTTAATGGATATTGGTTTAGTTGGAATTTTTTTTCTATATAGATTGGTGCGAAATACGCTAATAAAACTCAATAAAATAAAATATATTAATTTAAAATTTCCGCTAATATTTTCATTGATGGTTGGGATTTCTGAAATGGGAATAATAATTAATAACTTTTTGGTTTTCTATTTTTTTATTGCATTAATTTATTTTGTAGATTTTGAATATAATAAATTAAAATTTTGATTTTTTCAATTTTGGAATTTAATTTTTTAATGTAAACAATTAACTTAATTTAACATAAAATGATTTCAAAGGGAAATATAATTTATCGTGCTGTTAATTACTTCATAAGGAAAGAGAGAGAGAGAAAGTTAACGAATACGTGGAGTTCTTCAAATAAAGCGTTTATCGAGAATAATTATCAAAAATTATTATCAATGCGTAATAGTCATAAAAATCAAGAGTGTTATGTAATTGGTAATGGACCTAGTCTTAACGAAATTGATTTAAATTTATTAAAAGACAAAATAACTATTGCTTGTAATTCATTCTATCTCAAACATAATGAGTTAGATTTTTTACCTACTTACTACACAGTTGAAGATCCTTTACCAGCTGTTGATAATAAGTTGGAAATTAATAAAATTAAAGGTGTAAATAAAATAATACCTTATGACTTAAGAAATATAATTACACCTAGCGATGATGTAACTTATATTAATTTTCTGCGCTCTTACATGAGACCAAGTAATAAGAAATTTCCTCTCTTCTCTAGAGATGTTGAAAATAAAATATATTGGGGTGGGACGGTAGTTTATATGAACATACAATTAGCCTGTTTTTTAGGTTGTAATCCAATTTACTTAATTGGAGTAGATTTAAATTATAAAATACCAAAAAATATAAAGCGAGATGGGCATATATTAACATCAGTTGAAGATGATCCTAATCATTTTCATCCTGGATATTTTGGAAAAGGTAAAAAATGGCATTTGCCCAAAGTTGACTTGATGCAAAGAAGTTTCTCAAAAGCATATCAAAATCTAAAAGATATTGATGTAAAATTGATCAATGCAACGAAAGGAGGCAATCTTATTGAAGTCCCAAGAGCAGATTTCTTTGATATAAATAAATGAAATGATTAATATGAATACAATTATTAAACTATTTTGAAAATGGAAAAAAATTTTTTCATACAATACTCAAAAATTTAAATCATTGAAAAATTCAATCACTATAATTGGTAAAAATTCAGTGTTATATAATTCAATTAAAAATGAATTGAAAAAAAATTATGACAACGTCATTGAGTATAGTCATAAAGATTTATGGCATTTAAAAAGTGTAGAAAATCCTTTAGTTTTTTCATTTTCAAAAAAATCATTAGAAGAAAATATTAAATTATTGAAATTTATAATTTCAATAAAAAAAGGGAGGTTAATTTATATTAGTACTACTGCTACTTTTTCAATTAATTATACATCATTTTATAAATACCCTTTTATTAAAAAAGAGATTGAAAATTTTTTGATAAAGAATCAAAATGTTTGTGTAATTAAGGTTGGAGTTGTAGCAGAACTTTCAGATTTAAATCAATTCAATGGAATCATTAAAGTTTCAAACTCAAAACTAATAACAAAACATATAGTTCAGACTTTTAAAAAGCAAACCGTAAATTTTATTAATCATGCGTGGGTAGAAAAAAGGATAGAATCAAATAATTTGATGTATCGATTTTTTTATGAAATTGAGTTAATATTATTCAATTTTTTAGCTAAATTTTTTTTCATCACCAGGCCTTTAGATTTAGTATTTAGATTTTTAAAATATAAAAACTATGGTTATTCTTTTTTGTCAAATAGACACCCAATAAAGAAATATGAAAATATAATAATTGGATCTGGTATGAGTTCCTTAGGTGTTATAACTGCACTGAAAGAATCCGATCAAAATTTAAAAAATACAATTGTTATCCATGATTTCTCATCCATATTAAAACATAAATCCAATAAAAGAATTATTGAATATAAAGGAAATGGGGGTAATTCAAACTATTGGCACTCTGTAATTTCTATTTTTTTGAATAACAAAAAAATTGAGGAATTGAGATCCATTTTTTTAAATAAATTTTTTAAACATAATCATAATCCTTTAAAAAACGGATTTTCTTTTATTCCACTTAAACCTTTGAGACCTTTAAAAGCACTTAATAAGTTAATTTCCAAAAAACAACTTGTTGATGATGAATTAATTTTTATTGAAATAGATGCTAATCAAAAGCTTATTCTTCATACAAAAAAAGGTCTATACCAAACAGATAAGGCTTTCCTGTGTACTGGCTCAATATCTAGTTTAGATTTACTTTATAAATCAAAACTTATTAAAAATAATAAAGTTATTTTGAGTGATCATCTTGTAGGATATTTTGGTCAAGTAAGTTTTAATAGGAAAATAAGTATTGATAAATCAATTTTAAAACGAAATGGTCATTTTAAGAAATTTCATAATATTAAGATTAACACAAACCGATCCATGTATGTAACCTTAAGACCTGCTTTATTTAGTTTTAAATCCCTTGAAAAAGCTGCTTCATACAGAGATTTCTTTGGAAAGGAGACATCTTCAATTGTAAGAAATCTAATCAAAAAATTTAATATTGCATTAATTTTAGAGGCGTTTTATAATAAGTTTGGGTTTAAATTTTTTAAGTCTAATGTTTATAACATTGCTGGAAATATTGAATCAAAAAACTCAATTAGTGTTAAGCTTTCAATAGATCAATTGCCTGAAATAAGATATCGAGAAAAAATAATAAAATTTGATCAAAATGAATTAGATAACATAAACAGTTATATAGATTCGAATTACAATTTTAGTCTTACCAAAATACCAATTAGCGTTAAAGTTTCACCTGGGCTTCACTTTTTAAATGCTGTGAGCAATGATTTAAAACCAATCAACTTTTCAATGCTTCATAAATATAATATATATCCTTTTGGAACTTATCTATTTAATAATAATGCTCCAACACACCCAACTTTTGATCTGTTTTTAGATTCTTATTTACAAACTAAAAAGCTTTTCAGTTAAATTCTTACGTTAATGTTTAAAATTAAAAAATTTAAGTTTTCATTAATTTCATTTAATTAAGTTGAAATAATAAAACTTATTTGTTTGTTTAAGGTAATCTTGGAATTTTATTAATATTTTAGAATTCAAATAAACAATCGGCATTGAAGAATAAGGTAAGTGTAATATTTGCTACATATAATGAAAAAAAAAATAATCTTCAATTAAGTCTAAATAGTGTTTTAAATCAGACCTACAATAATATCGAGATTGTAATTTGCTTGGAACCAGATGAGAAAAATAAAAAATTTATAAAAAAAATTCTTAAAAATACCTCTCATTTAGTAATTGAAAGTAAAAAAAAATTAGGGCTTTCAGGTGCTTTAAATAGTGCAATTGAAAAATCTACTGGGAATTATATAGCTAGAATGGATTCTGATGATATTTGGTTAAAAAATAAAATAAAAAAACAACTAGAATATATTATTGAAAACAGATTAGATGTTATTGGATCAGATGTTCAACTTATAAATGAAAATGGTAAAAAAGTTGGTATTAGAAAATATTCTAAAAGAAATGTTGAAACTAATTTATTATTTCAAAATGGTATATGTCACCCATCAGTATTTTTGCGAAAGTCAGTTCTGAATAAATATGGAAATTATGACTCTGCTTTTAAATACTGTGAAGACCTAGAATTATGGTTGAGATTATTATCAAAAGGTGTCAAATTTGGTTATATACCAGAGGTTTTATTAAAATATAGAGTAGCTAGTAATTATGATAGAGATTTTGTTAATTGGGAATATAATTTTCGTGCAAGGTTAAGATATGTTTTCAGCATATATAACCCATTAAGTGCTTTTTTATCATTAATTATATCCATTTGTATTTATTTTATATCAGTATTAAGATTAAACCTAGTTTTTAACTTGCTTTATAGAAAATTGGTAATCAATGAAAAAATTTAAAAATAAAACTTTTCTTGTTTTGGGTGGTGCTGGATTTATTGGCAGTCATTTTTGTGATTTATTAAATAAAAAAGAAGCAAATATTATTTGTGTTGATAACCTTTCTCTTGGATTATATGAGAATGTAGAACACTTGTCAAAAAATAAAAATTTTAAATTCTTCAAATTAGATATAAATAAGCTGAATGATAATAGCCCAGTATTTGAAAATAAAATTTCAACTGTAATTCACATGGCTGCAAATTCAGATATTGCAAAAAGTCACTCCGATCCAAACATTGATGTTAAAAACACTTTAAATTCTACATTAAGTATTTTAAGATTGATGCGTAGAAAAAATATCTCTGAGATTATTTTTGCTTCCTCATCTGCTGTTTATGGTGAGCATGAGTCAAATATTCATGAAGATATTGGACCTTTATTCCCACATTCACACTATGGAGCTGCTAAGTTGGCATCAGAAGCTTTCATTAGCTCATATTGTGAAAATTATAGTATGAAATCATGGATTGTAAGGTTTCCTAATGTGATAGGTAAAAGATGTACTCATGGCGTAATTTATGATTTTTTTAATAAAGTAAAATCAAACTCATCAGTTCTTCAGGTTCTAGGAGACGGAAAACAGGATAAACCTTATCTATATGTAAATGAGTTAATTAATGGAATTGTGCATTTTTACTTGTGTAGTGATGAAAAAATTAATTATGTTAATTTGGGAACTGATACAACTACGACTGTAAATAAAATCATTGAAATAATGAAAGAAGTTTTTGAAATTAATCCAAAAATCGAATACAGTGGAGGTTCAAAGGGTTGGGTTGGTGATATACCCAAATTTAAGTATGACTTATCAAAAATTCACTCATTAGGTTGGAAATCAAAATTATCATCTGACGCTGCTGTAAGAGAAACATTTAAAGTTTTAAAAGATTTATGGATGTAGCTATATTGGCAGGCGGTAAAGGAACTAGATTAGGGTTAATTAACAAGCCAAAATCAATGGTAGATTTTGAAGGTCTTCCATTAATACATAGACAGATAATTAAGATTGATAATTACAAAGCTATTAAGAGAGTTTTTGTCCTAATTGGATACTTGGGTAATTTTATTAAAGAATACTTTGAGGATAAAAATTTTAAAAACTTAAAAGTTTTTTTTATTGAAGAATTAGAACCGTTAGGTACAGCCGGAGCGATTAAACAAATATCAAAACTAATTAGTGATAGATTTTTTGTTATTTATGGTGACACTTATTTTGATATTGACATAAATAGATTTTTAAAGTTTGATAAATTAATGAATTCTGATTACGGAACACTTTTTATACATCCAAATGATCATCCATATGACAGTGATTTGGTTGAAATCGAAAATCAACTAATAAAAAAATTTATTCCAAAACCTCATGGTAAATGTACTATTTACAGAAATTACGCTAATGCTGCATTTTATATTTTAAGTAAAAAAATTTTTGAATTACAAGTAGATTTTAAAAATAAGGATTTGGGAAGAGATATCTTTCCAATGCTTCCTAAGGATAGTTTCGCAGCTTATCTCTCATCAGAATTCATTAAGGATGTTGGAACAAAAGAAAGATTAATTAAAACTTTAAGTATTTATAAATCAGGTATTCCAAAATTAAGTAATCTTAAAAATAAACAACCTGCCGTATTTTTAGATAGAGATGGAGTTATAAATTATGAGCAGCAACCATTTGTTAATAAAAATAATTTTAAACTTTATGAAGATTTAGTTGGTTTTTTACAGCACGTGCGAAAAAAACATTTTCTAATTTTTGTTGTTACGAATCAGCCTGTTATTGCTAAAGGTTTCATATCTATTAAAGAGTTAGAAGTAATTCATGCAAAAATGGAAAAATCTTTGCTTAAAAAAGGGTTATATTTTGATGAAATTGTATTCTGCCCACACCACCCGGATAAAGGTTTCCCTGGCGAAATAAAAAAATATAAAGTAAATTGTAATTGTAGAAAACCTAAAAATCAAATGATAATGAAATTAATTAATCATTACAATATTAATATTGAAAAATCTGTTTTAATAGGTGATCGTTACAGGGATGTGAAAGCTGGAAAAAATTCAGGACTAAAAACAGTTTTATTAACAAGAGGCTTAAATGGTAATGACCGCGATTTATTTCCAAATGCAGAACCTGATTTTATATTTAACTCACTAACAGATGTAAAAAGAATAATCAACTAATGTTTTTTTCAAAAACCCCTTTAAGAATCAGTTTTATCGGTGGTGGTAGTGACCTGGAAACATTCTACAGCAAAAAGAAGGGTATGGTTTTAAGCACTTCCATAGATAAATATGTTTATTTAACTATGCATGAATTATTTCAAAAGGATCAAAACCTTTTAAAGTACTCAAAAATTGAAAAAGTCTCGTCTATTTCTAAGATAGAACATCCAATTATAAGAGAGGTGTTTAATTCATATAATATTTCAAATATTGATTTTAATTCTAGTGCTGATATTCCAGGTGGAACTGGGCTTGGATCTTCCTCTGCTTTTACAGCTGGGCTAATAAACTTGTGTTTAGCCTTTAAAAATCAAAAGAAATCGAATTATTTAGTTGCAGAAGAAGCTTGTCAAATTGAAATTAACAGACTAAATGAACCTATTGGGAAACAGGATCAATATGCTTGTGCAATCGGCGGGTTTAATCAGTTAACATTTTGTCCAAATGGAAAAGTTTTGGTCGATCCGATCAATATTTCAACCAAAATTTATAATAATTTAAATAATAGCCTTTTTTTATATTATACTGGTTTACAAAGATCAGCTAGTAAAATTTTAAAAATTCAAAAACAAGAGACTAAAAAAAAGGAAAAATTTAAAGTTTTAGATGAGATGGTTAAATTTGTGCCAATTGCTAAACAATTGCTTGAAGATGGAGATTTAGATGGTTTTGGCAAGCTATTAGATAAAGGTTGGAAACTTAAAAAACAAATAACTAGTAACATATCAAATGATTTCATAGATAATATGTATAACATGGGTATTAAGCATGGAGCAATAGGAGGCAAACTACTTGGTGCAGGAGGAGGTGGATTTTTATTGTTCTATACACCTAATAAAAATAAAGTTAGATTTCAAAATGAGATGAATAAAAAATATAGAGAGATTCCATTCAAATTTGAAAAAAAAGGATCATTAATAAAAAAATTATAAAAGTTCATGAAAGATCAAATTGAAAATTATTTAAATAGATTAAATAATACTATTGAAAAATTAAGTCAAAATGAAATTCTAATATGTTGCGAAACCTTGTTGAGCGCCTATGAAAGAGGAAGTAATATTTTTATTTGCGGAAATGGGGGGAGTGCATCAACTGCATCACACTTTGCATGTGATATTAACAAAGGTGTTAGTTATGGTGAAGAAAAACGTTTTAAAATAATTCCTTTGACAGATAATTTTGCAACAATTACGGCTTACAGTAATGATGTTGGATATGAAGATATATTTGTTGAACAGCTTAAAAATTTTTATCAAACTAACGATGTAATTATTGGTATTTCGGGAAGTGGTAATTCTGAGAATGTTCTGAAAGCTGTTAAGTTTGTTAATGATAATGGAGGTATTTCTATAGGATGGACTGGTTACAAGGGTGGTATATTAAAAAAAATAGCTCACTTTTCAGTTAATGCAAATGTAATGGATATGCAGACATCCGAAGATATCCACCTAATTTTAGTTCACATAGTGATGAAGGTTCTCAGAAAAAAACTAACTGGTTCTGAAGAATATAAATAGTTCATTTAAATGAGTAAATATATTGTAGCTGGTGGCTCTGGTTTTATTGGATCTAGATTAATTTCTAAGATTGGAAAAAATCAATGTGTTAATATTGATAAAAATCCATCACCCTTTTTTAATGAAATAACAAATATTGTTGATATAAGATTTCCAAAACAAATAGTCTTTAATGAGCATTTTAGTTCAGTAATTCTTCTAGCAGCTGAGCACAGAGATGATGTTACACCCAAATCACTATATTACGATGTCAATGTTGATGGAACAAAAAATGTTCTAGAGAAAATGAATAAATCAGGAATAAAACATTTAATTTTTACAAGTTCTGTTGCAGTATATGGATTAAATAAGAAAAATCCCGATGAAAACCATATAAAACATCCATTTAATCATTATGGTAAAAGTAAGTTACAAGCCGAAAAAATTATTAAAGATTGGTATGATCAAGATCCTGTAGGAAAATCAGTAACTATAATTCGTCCAACGGTTGTTTTTGGTGAACGAAATAGGGGAAATGTTTATAATCTTTTAAGTCAAATTGTCTCAGGGAAGTTTATCATGATAGGAAAAGGAAATAATAAAAAGTCGATGGCTTATGTTGGAAATTTAGTTTCATTTATAAAAAATAGACTTGAAAATAAAGAACCAGGCTTTCATATTTATAATTACACTGATGAAATGGACCTAGATATGAATCAGCTTGTTAATGTTATTGAGATGAAAATGAATATTAAAATACCGAAATTAAGAATACCATATTTGTTTGGTATAATAGGTGGATATATTTTTGATTTATTTGCAAAATTAACTGGAGATAAATTTTCAATAAGTTCTGTTCGTATAAAAAAATTTTGTGCAACCACTCAATTTAATTCAGCAAAAGCTCACAAATTATTTAAAGCTCCGCACAGTCTCAAAGAAGGACTTGAAAAAACTTTGGAATATGAATTCATTAATTCAAATAAGGATGATATATTATTTTACAGTGAATAAATAAAATAGAAATTTTTATTATTTATACCTTTTTTATCACATATTCTACAATTCCCCAAATGACTAATTCATTTTCTTCTTTGAGTTCTATTGGCTTATATTTTTTATTTTCAGCTTTTAAATAAAGCTTCCCATTTTCTTTAACAATTCTTTTAACTGTAAAATCTCCATCTATACAGCACACGGCTATTTTACCATTTCCTGGACTTAATGATTTATCAATTACTAATAAATCCCCATCATCTATTCCTGCTCCGAACATTGAATCTCCGCTAACTCTTGCATAAAATGTTGATTCTTGATTTTTGACTAGCTCTTTATCTAAACTTATTCTAATTTCTTTAAAATCATCAGCAGGAGAAGGAAAACCAGCTGAAATTCCTTGCTCTATCAACCATTGGCCTATTGAATTCCCTTCTTTTGGTTTTAAAAATGTAATTTTTTCTTTTTTCATTTTACCCTTATAATGTCATTTATCTTACATGTATAGTTTGGACTTAATTTTTCTTGTTTCATTTTCCATCTTTTTTTTAAATCTTGAGAAGCGAGTTTTATTTTACTTTGACCTTCTTTTTTTTGAATGTAATCGATAGTTTTCATTAAATATTTATGTTTTGGATTTTCATTTTCAAATAGGTTGAGTTGATGATTTTCAGATGAATCTAATCCCATTACGATGGTTCCTGCTTTTTTATAATCAATACCCTGTTTAAATATTTTTTTAAGCCCTTCAACTGCATATTTGCAAATCACCATATTTGAATTTGTTGAGAACGGTATAGTCATTAAAATTCCGTTTCTGTATTGAGGTTTATTTTTCTGAAATTTATTACTCTTTACAAATACATAAATAGAATTACAGTTGCTATTTTGAGTTCTCAGTTTTTCAGCACAGCATACAGCAAAAGTTGATATTCTTTCCTTTATTTTTTCATAATCAGTAATTGTTCCCTCAAAACTTCTCGTTGTGGCAATTGCTTTTTTTGAAGATCTAACTTCTTCTAAATCTAGTACAGATTTTCCTTCTAATTCTTTTTTCAATCTCAGGCCTACAACACTCATTTTTTTTCTTACCCAGTTATCTGGTAATAAAATAAAATCATGTGCAGTGTTTACTTTGTTATTTTTCAGTCTTTCAGAGTGTCTAAAACCAATTCCCCAAACATCTTCAATTTTTAACCACTTTAGAGCTTTGATCCTTTTTTCTCTAGAACTTATTAAGTAAACCCCTTTTGTTTGATTTGGAAACTTTTTAGCAATTCGATTAGAAACTTTTGCAAGTGCTTTTGTAGGTGCAACTCCTATACTAATTGGTATCCCCGTCCATTTTAATACCATATCTTTTATATTTTGACAATAAGATTCTAAATCATAGTTTTCAAATCCTTCAAACTTTAAGAATGCTTCATCTATACTGTATATTTCAATATTTGGAGTAAATTTTGAGAGTATGCTCATCACCCTACTGCTCATATCGCCATACAGTGGAAAATTTGAAGAAAAAACTTTAACATTATTTTTTTGAAATACTTTTTGATATTTAAAAGCCGGTGCCCCCATTGGTATGCCAAAAGCTTTTGCTTCATTACTTCTAGATATTGCACAACCATCATTATTTGATAGAACTACGACAGGCTTATTATTTAGTTTTGGGTTAAAAACTCTCTCGCAAGACACATAAAAATTATTACAATCAATTAGAGCAAACATCTATTTAAAAATACATTGAAATAATACTTAATTCAAGATT
>MDTC01134012.1_pt1 | contig 28993 bp, 24 predicted proteins | sample 811181 | NCBI WGS metagenome assembly MDTC01 (sample SAMN05326644, study PRJNA326480) | marine metagenome | isolation source: seawater | place: Pacific Ocean: North | collected 2011 | reverse complement strand
TAATAACGGACACCGTTCCATCCGACATAGATAATCCATGACCATAAGATGTGAGAGATTTTTGGCTACTTTGGCACTAGCGTGCCTGTGCAATTGCGCCACGACTAAACGCGACTCCACTGACAGTTCCGCCTCTCTAACCGACCTTCCAGAGCAATTTAAAGAAAAGGAGGTGGTTCGGGAGATTGAGAATAATGGAGGTGGGTCGGGAGAAGCCTTCACTGAAACCGGTTCACAGTTCAAGCCTGTTTCCAATGATGTTTCAAATAAATCGCCGAAAACAGCATCCGCACTTGCCGACTTAGCGGAAGGGCAGGGTGTACATTCTTCTGAGTTGGATCAACCCGATGTAGACAAGACCGAGTCCACTCCATCAGACTCGAACCTCTCAGCTAAGGCTAAAGCAAACCCAACACCCTCGATAGTTGAAACCCAATCTGAAGCACCGGGATCCTATGGGAAAGAAAACCATTCCCTCGAATCAGAAAATGCTTTGGACATCCCCGAAAAAACAAATGATACGAACAATTTCGGAGAAGGAAACACCAATCCCGAAGTCGACACGCCTTTGGCGGACATCTTTACCAAGAATTCAACACCTGACTCGGATTCCCTCCAGAATGAATTAGGGGAGGGCGAGTCCTCCAAAGTGAACAAACCTATGCTTGAAAAGCCTCTTGCTCACACCGATTTGAAACTTACCGGTTCGGTCAAAGATCTACGGAATAAGAAATCTTCACTTGACCTCGCGCTTGGCCTTTCGACGGATGAAGCCTCACCGCCGGAGAAACCCGTCAATACCGTAAATAGGCTCACTTTTGAAAGCGACAATCAACCGGAACCTCCCTTTTCGAGCTCACCCATCTCCAATCTCGGATATTCCGGAGCGGATGCTGAACCCTCGAGCTTGGAAGCAGTGGGTTCGACGAGTCTGTCCTTTAGAGAACCTCACTCCAATGGAGCCAATATCGAATCCGATAAATCAACTTTGATTCAGTTGGGTCCCAGAAAGAAGACTACACTCATTGGTCCTAACAACAGTCCTCGTCGTTATGTGGGATTGAGCCAATGGCTGTCACGTAATTCTTCTAAAACTTCAGGACGTGACGACGTGTACGTCGGTCATAGCGAACCGAAAGAGTCCATCGATCTTGAGAGTTATATTGATAAAAGTCCTCTTGTGGGAATTCAAGAACCTATTCCTTGGGAGTATGACTCTATTGCCAGATTACTTCAACCGCGCGAGGTTGGATTATCCCCGAGCTCAGAAAAAATAGGCTTCGATTACGAATCCGTCCGCAAATTCTTTGGTCGAAAAAGTGGAATGGGGACAACTGAAACGAATCTGAATACAAGGTCTAGTGCATTTCGTTACGATGGAGTCTTGCACTGGTTGGACAGGCGGGAGAGTATCCCGAATCCTCCGAAAGCAAAAATAAATAAAGCTCGAAAGTATTCCAACGCTCTTAATTGGATTCGGAAAGAAGGTCGCTAGGTCATCAAGTTTATTTAGAATTCAAGCAGCTAGAAGATCGTTTCTTTAGAAGCCAAATTTTTGAATATTTAGGTTTCTATAATTTAAACAGGCTAACCATGCATTTCAGATTTACCGAAGCATCATGAAAAGCATCCTTAATTTCCGTACTTTATGGATTTGTATGGTACTTATGCTTTGCTTCTTTGCAGCTCGCATTATCAACATTGCCGCGGACATGAGCGAATTGATAAGCGAATTATGGAAATAGCGTCGGGCCGGGCTTCTCCAAAAAGCTAGCGAAGCATCTACTTGATCGGATTTCCAATTCTTAGCCGAGATATAGTACCATTGGGATGATTGCGCCTAAGAAGAATTCCAGCGCCTGCTGGTACAAGTGAATCATTAATCGGTGAACTGCCTGCACCGACTCGGCGCCATCCACCTGAATTAATGATAACTTTCGGAGCACCTAGATAACCAACTCCACCATCAGTTAAAGTAATTCCAACAACGTTGCTTCCCGAAACCGTGGCAATACCCTTTGCGCCATAACCACCACCGCCGACGAAGAGTGCATAAGCGTTGGACGCATAGCCTAAACCACCTGTCCCGGTTGACCAACTTCCAGTTCCAACAATGTAATCACAGTTACCGCTCTTCCCCTTGAGTTCAAATGAATGGGTAGATACGTTTGTAATTTCGTAGGAGCCGTTTGCCGCACTTTTGATGATGAGACCCGAGTCAGTTCCAGCAATAGTTCCGTTTTCATCCACTTGATTCTTTGGGGAAGTAGAATCGGTTTTGCGTCCGAGAACACCTGAGATCCTCACTAAAAATCCGTTTCGCAGACCGTGAGGCACCGAAGTGGTCACGACAACATTTTGGCCGACATAAGGATTTGTCATCATGGCAATTGAGCCAGATGCCAAAGAGATGTCCTTGCTTGTTAGAGATCCCGCAATTCCCGAACCCGGCTTGGCTGTTGCTTGGGCGGGTTCAGTTACGTCTTTATTGGTGCCATCGTGCCAATAGGTGGTCCAGACACCATTGTGTAGTATTTCCACATTGTCGGCTTCTTCGTCCGATGAGTGAGCATACCACTTATCAGTTTCGTTGAGGTCAGTAGTAATGTTTTCAGCTGCTATCAGATCGGAGAGCATCATGTCAGCCCCAAACGGATTGTTCATGAGAAAGGTGTCGTTGAAATCAGGAAGATATGCAAAAGAGTTAACCGTTAGGGCAACTCCTTCGAAAATGAGATCTACTGCGGGCGTGTTGTGATGAGCCAATATAAAGGCTTCATCAGGATAAATGATCGAGTCTGATGCATCGACCCCAAGCGCTCCCTTTCGACGCCAAGTTGTGCCGTCATGATAGTGTGCTTGATAGACAGTGGAATTACTTTCTCCCAAATAAACGTGATCGGCAGTTGTTGCATTACCCTCTTTCAGTTTAAGGGAAGGTGGAACGTAACCAAAAAGAGAACCCAAAGTCCATGCCGGCGAAATTTCGACGAGGGCATCGGGCTTTAAGATTGCACTGAGATCAAGATTGAGAGGATTAGCAAGAGTTACTTGATTTCCCGAATTTGAAGTAATCAGAAAAAAACGACCTTCGTTAGGATCTTCTTCCACTAGACGAAGGAAATGAGGACCGCCCTCGATTTCAACTCTAGGAGCATAGGAATAGCCTTTGCCTCTGTTGGTAACTGAGATTACAGTGACTTTCGATCCGTTCACTTCGGCGACTGCAATGGCATCTACTGCATCAACCGAGGCATCTGTCCCCGAATCCGGCGGGTGAATACGAATTTCGGGTGCTTTGAAGTAACCGCTACCATTCGAGTCGATTGAGATGGAAATGACTTCTCCGTTGATCACATCTGCCGTAGCTCGTGCTCGAGTCGTCGCAAACATCCCAGGCACAAACGGAAAAGACGGATAAGTCGGATCAAGAAGGTCGGGGAGTGTATCGAAGGTCAAGTTATTGTCTGCTACGGAGGCAATTTGGCCCCGAAAAGCAGCTTCACTTTTCAGCCCGGCTGAAACTACTTTGTAGAAAGGAGCTTGTTCGGACCCTGCTTCCAATTTGACTCCAAGGGATCCGCTCAAGTCTCCAACTTCGCCCGTATCCGCACAGAATGTGTTGGAAGGCGAACCGATGATACAGATCGCTGCAACGTAAAACATTTTGGAATTAATTCCTTGAGCCATGTGATTGCCTCTTAGCACGAGATTATCTAACAACATTGACCGAATTTCCTTCCAGTGCAAAGCGAAATTTTTGGATACTCTACTCCAAAATATCGCATGGCAGAGAATTCGATGTGGCTTTTGGCTAAAAAAAAAGGTTTTTGGAAGAGGTGCAAAAGCTATTCTATCTCTTATTCTTTACTCATGCGTTATTCGGTAATTGTTTGCTCTATGGCGCGGATGTTGTGTTTCCCCATTTTAAAGAACCACCTCACGAATACCAAAAGAGAATACCGACCGACCGTTTCTCAAAACTCAAAGTAGATATCGAAACGGGCAAGGTTCATCTCGACCAGACCGATCCCAAAGCCTATCTGCTAAGTTTGCTTCGCACCTTGGGCATTTCACCATTTACGCAAACCTTGGTTTTTTCTACTACCAGTCTTCAGTTGAGCCGAATCTCGCCAGAAAATCCAAGGGCTATTTACTTCAATGAAGACATTTACGTCGGTTGGGTTCCAGGCGGAAAAATCGAGGTCATCGGAATGGATCCTCAATGGGGTGCGATTACCTATATGTTCGAGATTCCTCGACCAAAATCGCCACCGTCTCTCATTCAACGCTCCACACGTTGCATGAATTGTCATGCCTCAAGCGATATTGGTGGTGCTCCCGGCTTATTGATAAGTTCGGTGGTGCCTGGTCCCGGAGGGGGGAGTCTGGATGCCTTCAGGCAAGAAAACTCCGGTCACGAAGTGCCTTTCAGCGAGCGCTTCGGAGGATGGCACGTGACAGGAAAGCACGGAATAACAAAGCACTGGGGAAATATTACGGGAACTCTTTCTCCTGCAGGTCTCAAGACAATTCCAAACAAACCCGGACAACGATTTCAGCTCGCTCGTTACCCGGTGCGCACGAGCGACATCCTAGCGCACCTTCTATTCGAGCATCAAGTCGGGTTCGTCAACCGCGTGGTTTCTGCTGCTTACAGAGCACGAGCGGTGCTTGCAGGAGCAGTTCCAAGTATTGGTGACTCCGATGCGCATACTTTTCTCGATGAGGAAGCCAATTCCTTGGTTCGCTATTTGCTGTTTGCCGATGAAGCGAAATTTCCTGCTGCAGGCGTAGAAGGCTACCCACTATTGCTTAAGGATTTCAGTAAAAACAACCGGCAGAATAAAATGGGATTCTCCCTTAAGGATTTAGACCTTTCCACCCGCCTTTTTCGTTTTCGTTGCAGCTATATGATTTATTCCGATTCATTTGCCGGTTTACCCCAAGAACTAAAAATGCGGGTATTCCATCAACTTGACCAAGCTTTGAGCATCGAGACTGCTTCGCCTCATTTTGCTTATCTTCCGCTTGCAGAAAAAAGAACAATTCGAAGCATCCTAAGGGAAACCCTTTCGGGATTGCCCAAAGATTGGTAATTGTTCTCACCATAAAAAACGGGTGCCCGATTGAATCAGGCACCCGTTGCTAAAAGAGATGTTAAGCTAAGCGCTTACTTCTTTGCCAGTTTGCCACCTGCTTTCTTCCAACCGGAAATACCTGCGGAAAGATGCTTGATGTTCTTGTAGCCTAGCTTTTCGGCGGCAGCTGCACCTCGTTTGTAAGCACTGCAACCAGGACCTCCGCAATAGGCAACTACCAAGGTGCTTTTGTCCTTTGGCAGAAGTTTTGCCAAATTCTTTGCACTGGAACCGAATTCAATGGCAGTCGGAATATGTCCCTTTTTAAATGAGCGTGCTCCATTGACGTCAATGACTGCAACCTTGCCGGCCTTTATGGCGCTCTGAAGATCTTTAATGCTAACGTCGGGATATTCTCCGGCGAAAATAGCGGTAGCGAAGAGAGATGAGATAAGTAGAATCAGAATTTTTTTCATGATTAATGGATGGGTTGATTTTGCACTACAAGCTCCAGTCAAAGAGCTGTTTTGAGAATGAGAGGAAAATTTGATCGTTGATCCTCGTGAGAGCAACTTTTTTCTATCGTGAAAAGGATTTTTCCAAATGGGAGGTCGAGCATCTATTTTCACCATTCGAAGAGTAAAGAAGGATTATGCGATAAAGGAGACGATGCGCTCAGCAGCGAAGGACCCTCCGTTGCCGTTCCCGATGCCTTTGAGGGATTGGAACAGCAGTTCGTCCAAACGGTCGAGCCAAGAACCACCGTTGAAATCGGTCTCCGATAACGTGAACCCCGGTATGTGCTTATCCAAATAGGCTCCAAGGAAAGGGGACTCACGAAAGTTGTCACGGAGAACACGGGCGAAAGGAATACCCGAGACTTGAACTTCCGCCACTGTACCGTAACCGGCTTTTCCGACGAGCGCATCGGAGGCTCGAACGAGATCCGGGTGGTGATGACCGGATTGATGAGGCAGGTGAATAAGGTTGGCTTCGCGGCGCAAGGTTCCCGATGAACCGGACAGTAGGAAGCGAACCTCGGATCGTTCTCGAAGTCGGTCGACCATATCGTATGAACCTCGAATCCCTCCGGTAGTGAGTAGAACGAGGTGTTCATCAGGAAGTACATCAAGACTCGCTCGAATTGTCTCTCGAGGGACTCGGAACCGTCTTGAGATTGGAGGAATGGAAAGAGCTCCCGGGATCCGATTACAAACAGGTTCCGTTTGCAAATGGAGATTCGCTTTTGCGTACATGGATCGAAGGCATTCTATGGAATCCGAGAACGCAGGCATTTCGTCGAGGTATTGTTCGTAAATCCAGTCCCAAGTAAAATTCTCCAATAGGATCGAGGGAACGCCAAGTGAATTAGCTACGGCTATTCCAACCGCTGAGATGTCGCAGAGAATCGCCCGACAATTGCTTCGTTGCAATCTATTCACAAATGGCTCGATAGTGGATTTCGAGAGGGGAAGGAAGTCCTTCAGAAGATCAAGCGTCGCCGGCAGGTCGTGTTGAAAGGGATTTTTTTGGACGAGTCCTACGTCTACGTTGACGTCATGATGAATGAAACAAGCTGGGTCGAGGTTTTCCGCAAGGAACCAGTATGGCGTTTGAGTAAAAACCTCGAATTTCAGGGTCGGAACCAATCTTTGCAGTTCCTCAAGGACTCCAAGAGATCGTGATGCATGTCCGAACCCGTGAGATGTGATAAAGCAGCCGAGCGTGGGCTCGCTCACGGAGTGAATATTAGCTCCAAGTAGGATGTCAACTGATCAGAAGGGGCCAATTGCTTTCCATTGTGGATGATGATGCCTCTACACTTTCTAGATGCCGAGTCTGCGGCTTCATCATAACTTAGAATACGGTAGGGCGATTTCCCCTTTGGCGGTTCCCCTGAAGCTGGTTCTACCCGAACGGGAAATCCATGTGCTGCAAAGTAAGCATCCCATGCCTTTGGGGATTCGCCCGGCTTCAGTTTGATTGAGAGTGCAGGGTATCTCTTTACGAAATCCGGAATTCGCGAACTTCGGACTCGAACCTTAGCGACGATTGGAAGGGATTGAATAAAGGAGAGAGGTGTCGCCATGGATTTACTTTTGTAAGACTCGTAAAAAGAGAGGGGGTTTAGACCTACGAGATTAAATCCACTGAAATTGCCGTGACGGTTGGGAGTATTGAAAGGACGCTTCGCATACCAGGTCTGAAAGTGGTCCGATAATCGTAGACCTAATTCGAAATGCAAGTGAGAGCGATTCAGAGGGATTCTGAAGGAAGACGTATTTCCCATTATACCAAGTCGCGAGGCTACTTTGACCGGAACGCCGGGTTTGATATGTGAATCTATTTCAGAAAGATGGGCATATAGAGAATACAAGGCGGGCTTCACTCCGGGGTGTTCGAGAACTAAATACTTCCCATAACTGCTATGAGTGGACGTTCGACTCGCATGCCTGACGATCCCATCCATAGCGGCAAATACAATATCGTCTGCACGACCGCTAGCATCTCTTTTAACTGGAAAAAGGTCTAATCCCTCATGGAACTTGTTTCCATTGTTTCGAACACATCCGTAAGCGCCGGACGAGAAGGGTTTTTCAGGACCCGTCTTTTGTAGAAATTTAGCGATTTGCAATCCTTGGCTGAAAGCCGGATTAGGCGTGGGCCATGAAAGTGAAAAATCGGCACCAAACAAAGTCAAGGGGAAGCAAGAGAGGAAGATTATTCCGGCAACCGAGAGCAAAGACATATTCGGTAGGGCGTTTCTGGTATTTGACATCGAATCCCTGAAAGGTTATTTATTTTCCTCCTTGGCCACGAGATACTGAATCGCTGTAATTGATTGAGACAGTTCATCATGTAGGTAGCGAGCCTGTTCATCGGTTTTAATAGAATTCAACAACACAGGTAGAACTCCGTTGGATATTGCGTTGTCTATCGGATGCACTCCCATCCGTTGGCCGTTGATTCCAAGAATCAGGTTTTTGCCGGAATGCTTTACGGATAGGGTATGAAGAAGTATGGATGCCCTACGATTAAATGCGAACCAAAGAGCATAGGAACGATCCTCGGGTTCAGGGGAGAAAATGTTATCGACCGTACCAAGGTTTACGCCGATTACATCAAATTCAAGAAGCACAGGAACAGTGGGTTGACCCTCAAGTACAAAACGTGGGCGCATGGTAATTTGGCCAACATCAGGTCGTTTTTCTCGACAAGATGTAATTGCAGTCATTGCCAATAAGCTAAGACTAGACAACGCTTGGCGACGATTAAACAAATTTAAGTTCTCCACTTTTCCACCCATGTCCATTCCTCTTTGATAGCAATTATTATAGCATCCGAGTGTTGCCATAACACTCACTTTTGCAAGTATGCCCACACAATCCAACAAATCAAACAAAATGCCCACAGAAGATAATCAAATAGACATGCCCCGTGGAATAGCGGGTTTAGTCGTCGATTTACAACCTGTTTTTCTAGAAATAGTACATGAACCGGAGACTTTTGCTTTAAATTGCCGATTTCTAATCGAATCTCTCAACCTTTTTCAAATCCCGCTTTTCTTTACCGAGCAAGTTCCGGCAAAGCTGGGCCACACTGAAGATAAATTTCTTTCGCTTGCTCCAAATGCTCCGATTTTCAAGAAAAAAACTTTTTCCGCTCTTGGGGCGAATGGCCTTTTGGATGCTTTTGCAGATAATGGGATAGAGCACTTGCTTCTGGCAGGTGTCGAGACTCCGATATGTGTGTACCTAACAGCCTTGGAGGCACTTTCCGCAGACCTAGAAGTAACGATTCTTACTGACTGCGTAACTTGCAGACGCCATTCCGACGGGGAATGGGTTCTGAGAAAACTGGCAGCTGCAGGCTGCCATCTTTTGCCAGTGGAATCTGTCTTATATGGCATCTTAAGGGGAGCGAATCATCCCCATTTCAGAGCTTTTACAAAGCTTGTAAACAACAGAACAGCCAGGTAAAGGCTTTTTCCGGCTTGCATGCCTCTTCATTTACCTCTCTTTATTAAATAAAACTCTTTAATTACGATAAAGTCTTTATAATACAAATGCTGGCAGTCACTCATTCCGCAACTCTATTGGGTGACAAAGCATTGCCCGTTACAGTAGAGGTAAATGCGGGAGAAAAGGGGGAAGTTAAGTATGCGTTGGTCGGATTGGCGGATGCTGCGGTAAAGGAATCCTTGGACAGGATTTTATCCGCTCTTTCGAATGCAGGATTCGCAAAGCCACGTACTCATGTAACCATCAATCTCGCACCCGGAGATCTGCGTAAGGAAGGAGTTGCCTTTGATTTACCCATTGCCTTGGGAATACTTGCCGCTACGGGGCAACTCAAAAGTGAGATTCTGCAGGACTACCTAGTTGCAGGCGAGTTAGCCCTGTCCGGACAGACTCGTCCAGTGAGAGGAGGCTTGTCTATGACCCTGCTTGCCGCGGAACTAGGCATTAAAGGCGTGATTCTGCCTCTGGAGTCTGCAGAAGAAGCTTGCCTTGTTGAATCATCGAAAGTGTACGCAGTCGGATCTCTGGACGAAGCAATTCGTTTTTTGTCCGGGCAAATGGCAATGGTCCCCTTAGATGCATCCAAAAGCCGCTACTTAAAGGAACCACGAGGAGATGAAACTGTAGACTTTTCGGAAGTCAAGGGTCAGGCGAATCTGCGACGAGCTGTCGAGGTGGCGGTGGCAGGTGGACACAACTTACTGATGATGGGACCGCCAGGATCAGGAAAATCCATGGTTTCAAAACGCATCCCAACGATTCTTCCCGCCCCTTCTAAAACCGAATACCTTGAAATTCTAGGAGTCCATTCGGCTGCGGGCAGAACCTGCTCTGGAGAAAACCGTTCCTTTTGCAGACCTTTTCGCTCACCTCATCATACAATTAGCGATGTGGGCTTACTGGGCGGAGGAGTCATTCCTGGACCCGGAGAAATTTCCTTGGCCCACAATGGCGTCCTTTTTCTTGACGAATTACCTGAATTCAAACGTTCAGCCTTGGAAGTTCTTCGGCAACCTTTGGAAGACGGTCAAGTGACTATCTCAAGAAGTGCGGGAAAGATAACTCTTCCAAGCCGTTTTATGCTTGTTGCTGCAATGAATCCATGCCCTTGCGGATATTTGGGCGACCCTTTTCGCGAATGTCGTTGTTCGACTCCTCAGATTCAGAAATATAGGGCAAGAGTGAGTGGACCACTTCTGGACCGAATCGATATTCACATAGAAGCTCCCGCGGTCCAAATAGAGGAATTGCAAGAACGATCCTTGGGAGAAAGTTCAGAAACAGTGAGACAAAGAGTGGAACCATGTCGTCGAATACAGGTTGAACGTTTTACGGTTTCCGAAACCACCTCGAACGCGGGAATGTCGCAGCGCCTCATTCGTGAACACTGTCGCATAGGGAAAGATGAATCCAAATTACTGAGAAACGCCATGGAGGAACTTTTACTTTCGGCTCGGGCTTATGATAGGATATTAAAAGTTTCTCGTACCATAGCCGACTTGGCGAACTCAAGAATGATTCAAATGCCACATTTACTTGAAGCTATACAATATAGGAACCTTGATAGGTCTTTATTTGTTTAACTACTACCTTTCTAATTTTTTTATTTGAACTTTATGTCATCTCTTGTTCTAAATTTTTTTGTAAATTGATTTGCACTATATCATCATTGAAACACTCTTAAATTATGGCTACCGACACCCAAAATCTAACTATCAAAGAACTCGAAGCCTTAAAAAAAAAGGCAGCTAAAGAACTTAAAAAACTGGATGCTGAGATTGCTAATAAAAAAACAGCATCCGAACAACGCAGCAGACTTTTTTCGCTAATCGAAAACGATCATAAGAGACACAAGCGTGAAGACGGTTCCAATGCGTTCAGAGGCGTTGGAGACTATCTTGAATGTTATATTCGTGGGATTGCTCCCATAGCACGTTCCAATCTTTTCTCTCGCTTTGGAATTTCCAGTCGGCGGGGGAAAGTGACTCCGGAAGTAGTTCAACAGATTAAGAACGAACTCGCATCGGGTCAGACTTTGCAAGCTTCAGCTGAGTCGGCAGGTGTGTCAATCGCCACTGCCATGAAAGTCAAGAAGGGAGAATACGACAACACACAAAGTTGATATATCCTTAACGCAGTATTTTTTACGCCGCAGGGTTCTCCTGCGGCGTTAATTTTGCTTTATCCATGAACCACGATGGATTAAAAACTCACTTATCAATCGTTTTAACTCTTGAGAAAAATTGATGGTGTATGCTACTTGAATAGGGCCGAAGCCATCGGATATCTTCTTCATGCATACAAGGTGAAGTGGTGCATGACTCGCTGGAGTGGCCAGACTGTAATCATTTCCTTGGAGTCGGCAGATGGGAATAAACTTCGCAGGAAGGTTGCTGCCTATAAGGCGAAAGGGAGCAAAATTGTCCGTGTTTGTAAAGAAGACCTCGACGGTTTCTTCGGAACTAATCAATAGTTTCCACCCAAAGTAGAACAACAGACTATTCTTCTTCGTCAGGAATGTCTAATTTATGCATGGTCGTTTCTTCCCCTTTAGAATCAACGGTAATAACGGTCATAATCTTACAATCCTTACCTTGAGCCTGAAAACGCTTGGGTTCTCCATCAGCTTGCATCACCTGCAACAACCCGGGTTTGGATGATATTTCTACACATTCCAGCAAATCTTTACCATTGTAACCTTCTTCGTGCGAGGTCGAATACAAACCGTCCGGATGAACAAAGCAAACGATCCTTCCATAGCGAATAGTAGTACCTCTCTTATGCCTAACTACTACTCCTTTTTCAAAGGTTTTCTTTTTAAACAACTGCTTGCGAGGAGTATAATGTTTTAAACGAGATTTCTTAGTTTTAAAAGAACGCATACCATCTGAACCTTTTTCCAAGGGAGTTAGTTCATCAGGGTGAACTTCGGCACACTCCATTGTAGGATCAGCAGGATCATCCTGAAGAATCATTAGAATTTCGCCACATCGTTTCTTACCTTTAACTGAAACCGTTTCTCGAACGATATCTCCAATTTCTAAATCTTTCTTTTTTTTCTTTTTCTTAGGAGCTACCATTGTATCAAGTGATTGATGATTGAAGATTAACAGAAGAGATTATTCTAGTAACCGATAGAAAGTATATATCGCAAGAATTATTATTGAGCGGCAAGACGTTGGCGACGGCAATCCCCGCAAATGCAAAATTTCCCATGACCAAAATCCATGGGGGGAGGGATATCCTCAAACAGAGTTCCTCGACCGGACGATTTCTGAGGTTTTCCAGGTTGTGTGTCCTTACTTATAGAAGTCGGTTGTCGTTGGTCTTTTGCAGATCTCGAACTAGCTAATGAGCGTCTCTCAGCTAATTCAGCATACGCTTCACGCTGCTTTTTTCGTACTGTGAAAAGATAAGCTACGCAGGTTTTGAAGTCAGTTTCATCAACGGACAGAACATTTCGCTGTTTTGAAGTTTTAGCAGGTGAAATATGGAGTTGATTTCCGACAAGAGCCAATGCTACGACCTCATCGCCTGCGGCACGGGGAAAACTTCCTATTACTTGACCGGAAGGCGTTTTAATTTCAAAGTTCAAAGCCCGCTTAAGAGTCACTCCGGATAATGGGAATACAGAAGGTGGAATTTTTGTCCAATTTTTTACGCTGGCTAAGAGTTCTTCGGTAAAGGCGGGAGCTTGAGGACCCTCTGGCGAAACGGGAAGGGTGGGCTGAGGGTGGGGTGGGCGTACAGGTAACAATGTTTTCGGAGTAGAGGGTAATTCGGGTAAAACAGCGACTTCGGGTTCGACTACTTCGGGAGCAAGGGAAACATTCGCATCGGAGGAATCATTTGGTTGATCAGGTTCCGTTGAACCATTATCGCAACCCCATAGGAGGAGAACCGGAAGTAAAACCATGAAGTACACATTTTTCACAATAAAGATATTCTGGGAAAGGTTACCGTCAATGCAAGCGCCTTTCGGTCGAGAATATTTATTGGACATTCTTTTCCCTGCAACTCAGGCGAATGCCTTGACGAAATGACACTTGCTCGGCATGAAAGGTTTTCTTCCATGTTGTTTTCACCTGCAAGTTTAATTGCGATCAATTGCGCCATTTTTTCAGGCATTGCCATTGGGTCGATTCTTAAAGAAGGAAATGACGATTCATGGACAGTGGTGTTATCGATCTTGGGAGCTTTAGTGAATGTTTTCGTTTGGCGACATTTTAGGAATAAGAATTTTATAAATGCTGAATCGATGGAAACTGAAAGTTCTACTGAACGAGAACGGTTGATGGAAGAGTTGAGCGAAGAAGCCGAACGGCGTCGCGAACTTGATCGAATCGAGCGAAATTGACGGTAATTCCTGATATGAGTAAATACAGAACAGGTTCCTTCGCGACCGCCAAGATGCCACCTGGCATCACATACATAATTGGAAATGAGGCAGCCGAGAGATTTTCCTTCTACGGGATGAAGGGAATCCTCGCGATCTTCATGGTGCAATACCTACACCTCATGGGGTCGGAAGCAGGCACTGCGATGACCGAAGCCGCTGCCAACGAGAAGGTTCACTATTTCAACACCTTCGTCTACGCCACCCCGTTTCTGGGAGCTCTATTGGCAGACGCCTTCTTCGGAAAATACCGTGTCATCGTGTGGCTTTCCATCGTCTACTGTATGGGACACGCCACCCTGGCCTTCATGGGCGAAGTTGGTGACGCCAAGTGGTTGTTGTTCGCGGGCCTAGCACTCATCTCACTCGGCGCGGGTGGTATCAAGCCCTGCGTATCTGCACACGTTGGAGACCAATTCGGCAAATCAAACAGCCATCACCTTCCCCGCATCTTCAACATCTTCTACTTTTCCATAAATCTCGGAGCCTTCATCTCGATGCTCCTCACCCCTTGGCTACTGAAGTGGTACGGCCCGCATCTCGCCTTCGGCATCCCCGGAGTGCTTATGGCATTAGCGACCTTTGTCTTTTGGCTTGGCCGAAAGCAATTCGTCCATGTCCCGGCCGGAGGAATGCAATTCGTCCGCGAAACGTTCAGCTCCCATGGGATCAGATCACTTGTAAAACTGATCCTCTTGTTTCTCTTCATAGCCATGTTCTGGTCCCTCTTCGATCAAACTGGGTCGTCATGGATTTTTCAAGCGCTGGACATGGACCGTAATCTCTTCGGACAGGAGTGGCTCCCCTCGCAAATCCAATCCATCAATTCCCTCTTCGTCCTAACCTTCATTCCGATCTTCACCTTTGTCCTCTACCCTCGTGTCAGTCGCGTATGGAATCTCACTCCTCTACGTAAAATCAGTATCGGCCTCTTCCTTATGACAGCGGCTTTTTCTCTCACCTCCTTGATCCAAACGTGGATCGAGAACGGAGAGCGCCCTTCGATTATCTGGCAAGTGCTCGCCTACGCCCTTCTGACGGCAGCAGAAGTCATGGTTTCCATCGTCGGACTCGAGTTTGCCTACACCCAGGCACCAAAACGCATGAAGTCGATGATCATGTCTTTCTTCCTCTTTTCGGTAGCCTTCGGCAACTTCTTCACGGCACGGGTCAACCACTTCATTCAGATTCCAAGCATCGAGCTCACCGACGAAGCGCATCCCGGCTACGATGGCACACTCGGCACTTCAGATGATCTTCACATCAATGAAGATGGAGATATCATCGAGTCCAGTGTCCAAGCACAGCTCCAGCAGGCATTCGAATCCATCCAATCTGCAGCAGTGAAAAAATCCGACTTGCTCCCCGACCAAGAATCAGGCCAAGCCATCATAAACAGCATTGTTGATTCATGGGGGAATCCACTCCATTATGACATCCTCAATTCAGGAACCGCAAGAATCACCAGTGACGGACCGGACCAAAAAAGCAAAACCAAATGGGATCTAGGAATGATGATCACCTACACGGATGCTGAGATCGAAGAAGACCCCAAGACTTGGCTCGCAAAGCGGAAAGACAAACTAGGAATAACCAAAACCAAGAAAGCTGATGAAAACAAGGGTCTTCTCAGCCCTGAATACTTCGCTGGTGGCCAAACTAAACTCGAAGGCTCCACCTACTTCTGGTTCTTCACTTGGATCATGCTCGGCACTGCAGTCCTCTTCATCCCCTACGCTTACTTCTACAAAGGCGAAACCATTCTCCAAGAGTAAGCATCCCTTTCATTATTTCTCCTTACGGTATCCTTCGTGAACTTTTTCGCCTCTGAGGGGAAGCGTTTCATTCTAAATGAAGATGGTTCCTACAAATTTCCGGGAGATTCCAAGATTTGATTCCGGACAGGATTGATTGGCCTTGTCGAAGTTCATTTGTCTTTGTTTCGAAATCCTAAAAGTCTAAGAAATACCTTCAAGAGGAGAAGTTCGAACCAGTCGACACCTAGGTGGTCCGAAGTGACAAATCCCTCACATGACCGCAACGAGGAAGTTTTTGTATGGAAGAGAGCATTTGTCGTTTTATAAATGACAATTCCTGTCGCACGGCTGCACCAGAAGCATGAATCATTAGCACCCCGTCGTCCGTAAGCCTATCAGGGGCGCACTTACCTGCAAAGGCACGGCCAACTACCTTGGTCCAATTCGCAGCTATTTCCCCTTCAGCCGTTTCCTCTTTACCCAGTTTCATGTTCTCAAAGGCGATATCCAGTATATCGTCCATGGACCTAGGTTCTCTTCCTTTGAATTGCTCCAGAAACGGGGAATGAGGAAGAGTACGGAACACCTGTACCAGGTCTGCCGTAGATTCTCTTTTTCTCCGTTTTTTTGCAGTCATCACATTTAGTTTGTTAAGCCATTAGATTCGCGAAGCCAAAGAAAAAATATTACTGAATTTTCTTAATAAGGTCGATAATGCTTGCTCGAAGTCAAAGGTAAGGCAAAGAAAACTATATTAATGACCTCCATCTGTATTTCTAAAATAAATTTGTATGATCGTATCACCTAAAATTCGTGGATTCGTTTGTATCACAGCCCATCCGACCGGTTGCTTTGCCAATATGGCGGAGCAAATTGCATACGCAAAGGAGCAATCTTTGCCTGCGGGCAAAGGTCCCAAGCGAGTTCTTGTAATCGGAGCATCTACTGGTTACGGTTTATCATCTCGTGTAACGGCCGCGTTTTCGTGTTCCGCCGATACTCTCGGAGTTTATTTCGAGAGAGAGGCGACCAATGGAAGAACGGGGACAGCCGGCCATTACAATTCTCAAGCCTTTTGCGAAGCTGCAGAGATGGCGGGCTTAAAAGCGATCGACGTAAATGGAGATGCGTTTTCAGATGAGGTCAAAGACGAGACTATCGAAAAAGCGAAGGCATTGGGAGGGCAATTCGATCTCGTGGTCTACAGTCTAGCATCTCCTCGAAGAACGGATCCGTCGGACGGGCAAAGCTATAAGGCATGCTTAAAGCCTATCGGTGCCGTGTATAAGAACCAGACTCTTGATACCGACAAAGGGGAGGTGAAGGAAATCTCTATAGATCCGGCCTCTGAAGATGATGTGCTTAATACGACTAAAGTAATGGGCGGGGAGGACTGGAAAGCTTGGACGGAAGCCTTGTTGGATGCCGATTTATTAGCTCCGGGTGCAACTAACGTCGCATATTCTTACATCGGCCCGCAGGTCACATGGCCCATTTACCGAAACGGTACGATTGGACGAGCAAAGGAAGATCTCGAACAGACCGCTGGCGAACTGATGTCATTGATGGAGGGTAGAATTGGCGGAAAGGCTTATGTTTCAGTCAATAAGGCGGTCGTAACTCAAGCCTCCTCAGCCATTCCGGTGGTTCCCTTGTACGTGTCGCTTCTCTTCAAAATCATGAAGGAGAAAGGCAGCCACGAGGGATGCATCGAACAGACTTGCAGGCTTTTTCGCGATCGACTCTATGCTGACGGAGACCCAGAAAGAGATGATTTGGGTCGCATACGCTTGGATGACTGGGAGATGTCTTCCGATATACAGGAAACTATCATCGAACGATGGCCGCTATTGAATACAGAGAACTTATTTGAATTGACGGATTTCGAAGGTTATCGAAAAGAGTTCTTAAAGCTATTCGGGTTCGGTCGTGCAGACATTGATTATTCTGCGGAAGTGGAAGTATAGACCGCAACTTATTTAGGCGTAGGAAGGAGGATGGCGGCCAATCTGAATCAATCGGCTTTCGTTGCCGTTGTTTCCTTCTTTTTGGTTGAAGTAGTATCCTTGCTTTCGGATTTCGAACTACCCTTATCCGAAGCCTTGGAGCTATCGGTGCCGCTGGAACTTTCTTTATCCGATTCCTTCTTCTTTGGTTCGGCCTTCTTCTTGTAATCAGTCTCATAAAAACCAGTGCCTTTGAAGATAAGCCCTGCCCCGGCACCTATTTTTCGGCGAGCCTTTCGTTTTTTGCATTTGGGGCAGGATTTGGACGGAGAGTCCTTCATCGACTGAAACAACTCCCATTCGTGACTGCAGGCTTCGCAAACATAGTCGTAAGTAGGCATAATATTTAAATGTGCACTAGTAAATCAGCGGTTAAAGATTGGAGCACTATTTTTTGGGGATGAGATTAGGAATCTTTTTCCATTTCCCGAAAGAGAGCACTGGAATAGGCAAGTAGGCTCAGAAATCCAATAAAGAAGGCGAATCCATACAAAGGAAAGGCCAGCAAGCACAATCCCCAAAACGCGAGAATGGGAAATATGAGTGCTCTACATGCGCTCACGGCCAAGGTCGCGACCTCTCTGATTCTCCAGGCATCAGCGTATAGACCATCTCGAGCATAACTCCTGACTCCGGACAAGAAAAAAAACATGCCCACGAATGCACCGATTCCCACAGGCAAATAAGCAGCCACTCCCAGAAAGCCAAAAGTCAGTAAATCCAAGAACTCGCTGACACCCCATCCTAACAATACAGGTAGTATCAAGTATCCCAGAAGAAGTAGAGCTAGTTTGCTCCCACTTGCAAAAAGTTCCAAAAGGGAAAAATCTTGCCACAGAGGGAGTTCACCATCTCCGGAGCGACTCAATCGCAAAGTATACTCCATGAGATAGCCCAAGGGCAGGAAGTTTACAACAGGAATAAAGGTCAAGGCACCTCCCCACAACATTTTGGGCATCCAGCCGGCTTGACCGGAAAGCCGGGTGCAGAGGGCTTCAAAACTTGGCATAATCTATTTTAAATGCCATTATTGCAAATTTTCCGCAAGTCATGAATTTCACTCGTCAACTAAACGATCTGCAAGAAAAGATTAATAGGGCATTGGATTTTCGGCTTCCGGCGCCTGCCACTCGACCCCGCCGTCTTCACGAGGCAATCCGTCACAGTGTATCTGCTGGAGGTAAGCGAGTCCGACCTATTCTCGTTCTGTCTGCGAGCCAACTCTTCCCATCGGGCAACAACGCCATGTCGGCTGCCGTCTCCATCGAGTGCATTCACACTTACAGCTTGATTCATGACGACTTGCCCGCCATGGACAACTCAGACCTGCGGAGAGGGCAACCATCTTGCCACAAGGCTTTTGACGAGGCGACGGCGATACTCGCTGGAGATGCTCTACTGGCAATGGCTTTTGAGATTCTTTCCGTGGATTATTCGGATCAGCCTGATCTGGTTGCGCCTCTTGTTAGAATATTAGCCAACGCAGCAGGCAGTGAAAGGCTGGTAGGTGGCCAGATGGAAGACTTATTGGCAGAGGGCTCCACGCCTAATACCGACACACTCAAGTATGTTCATGAAAACAAAACCGGAGCTCTTCTCGTGGCCTGTGTGGAGATGGGATTGTGTCTCGGGGGGAAGAGAGGAAACGAGGAAGTCCTAATTCTCGGCCGTCGATTGGGGATGTCTCTTGGATTAGCATTTCAGGCTATGGATGACCTGCTTGATGCAACCAGAACGACAGAGGAGCTAGGTAAAGACGCTGAATCCGATGCAGCTCAAGGAAAGGCTACCTCGGTCGCTTTTTGTGGTATAGAGGAGACTAGGATTAAGGCGAAGGAGTATACGCAAGAGGCTCTTTCATTTGCCCGTGAAATTGGGGGCGAAAATGAATTTTTACTCGAATTGATCGCCTATCTTTTAAACCGAAAAAAATAGAGAGTGACAAAGGAGGAAATCCCAGACTTTTTCGGCACCTTCAGCCTACCCGAAGATTTTGAACATAACTTCGGCAAGCATCGCGACTGGAAGATACGTCTGGATGCATCCCGTGAACTAGGCTTGGGATTTGCCGCACCGGGAGGAAACTTTACAAGAGCTTTGTTTGAAGCTGTCACGAGCGGATTGGCTGGTGAAGTCAAATCAGCGCTGAAGGGGCAACGAGTGGTAGAATTAGGTGCAGGCATGATGGCTTACGGTTATGCTCTCACGGCATCCTCCGCAGCCAAGAACTACTTGGCAGTCGAACCGTTCTATGCCGACGTGCTCTCCAAATCGATTGCTGAAATGATCCGTGTTCGGAATGAATTGCTACCTAGAATTCCCTTTAAGGTTAGGCCAACGGACATGCTCGAACACCTACAAGGAGAAGGGGACGACTTGATTAGCATCGTCGCCTGTGGAATAGAAAACTGCATTCTTCCTGACGAAAGATACAAAAGAAAAGTAGAGGCTGAAGTCATCAGGACTTTGCACCCGGATGGGGCTTTTATCAGCTCGCACAGCGATATTGATCCTCAAGGGCTTCAAGTAAGTGAAAAGTGGTTTCGCCGCCTTGAAAATCCCACTGTCCAAGATCGGGTCAGAATTTACAGAAAGCCATGACGCCGTCCTAATTGCGGTGTGTTACCGATTACTCCGAATGCTGTGCCTTCCAATCAGGAAGTAACTTGCGATAGAGGAAAAATATCATGAATCCGAGTACGAACCCACAGGTTAGATTAAATAACACGACCCAGAAAAACCATGGTTTCTCACACTCGGAACTACTCAATGCATAATATCCGGTGATTGCCATGGCTCCGCCGGAAATAACCACATAACAAAACCCAACCCATTTCCCAGCTATGGCATAACGGGGTAAATCAGTAGAAAAAAGCCAGATCAGGCCACCCAACATAAAGTAGAAAGCAGACCAACCTCGAGCAAGGTATTCCACGAGAACGGCTACTGGAGTATTCGGTTCGACTTCAGCCACCGCGACTTTGAGCCATGCATCCGGCATGATAACCGCAACAAGGGCCAACATCATGGAACCTCCGAAAATTCGGAGTAGAACGACTAGCATCTTGGCCGAAAACTCTCGGCTCATCTGGTTAACGATTTCAGGCGAAGGCGATCCGAGTGCTCTTTTCGATTTGAGCAAGCATGGTTCGCACTTCATTTCGAAGTTCTTTCAATTTAGCTTTAGAAAGAGCCAACTTATCATGGGTCGCTTTTTGCAGTTCATCACAAATTTCCAAAAGCCGAGCAGCCAACTCGTTAAGTAAATCCATCGCCTTTAGGAAAAGTGGATCGTTTTCAGTGCCCGATTCCTTCATGGATAGCATACTGGCTTCCAACTGTCGCCGTGTTTCCCGAGTTTCTGCCAATAGAATTCTTTCCTTTGGTACTCGTTTTAAATCACTGGCCAGTCCGATCTTGGAACAAAACCAAATTATCCATTTGGACGGGTCTAACTGCCAAGGTTTCACCCCGTTTCGGTAATCCCACTGAAACTCATGATGGTAATTGTGGTAACCCTCGCCCATAGTAAAAATGGCGGCGATCCAACTGTCGCGGGCACTACATTCGGTAGAGTAGGGGCGGGTGCCGATCATATGGCAAAGTGAATTGATGCAAAAGGTGCCATGCTGTACCATCGTGGTGCGAGCCACCCCGGGAATAAGAAAACCTCCAAGCGCTCCAACCCAAGGGTCCATAGCTCCCGAGTAAAGCGCATAAAAGTATCCCAAGATAGTGGGAACGACAAAACCGACAGTGAAGGCAATTGAATTAATCCAACGATGCTGCCACATGACCATCCGATCCTTTCGTAGGTCTTGCACGTTATTCATCGGTCCTTCAGGCTTCAACTTGAACATCAGCCAACCGATGTGAGCCCAAAAGAAGCCTTTGCTTATATCGTATGGATCATCATCTTGATCCACATGCTTGTGGTGAATCCGGTGTGATGCGCTCCACCAAAGGGCCGAGTTCTCGAATGTGGCGGCGCCGAATAGCAAGGTGATCAATTTCACAGGCCATTTAGCCTTGAAGGCCTTGTGAGAAAACAAACGATGATAGCCCACCGTTATACTCATTGCTGTCGCCGGATAGTAGAACAGGAACAGACCGAACAGGAACCAGTCCCAGCCAAAATACCAGAGGTAGGCAGGTACTGCCGTAATCGTTAAAAAAGCAGTGAGCACGAGAAATGAACTCGTCACCCACACCACACGTTGAAAAGGAATGTTCAGAAACATAACTGCCTTATTATAAATTACCACTAGCAAAACGCTTCGACTAAAGCGAACTAAAAGTGAGAGATACTCTAAATCAGAGCCTGAGGCTTTGATTCAGTTGCGATCAAGTACTCTTTATACCAAGGCCTCTGTATTTATCAAGAAACGCTTTACTTAGTCTTGATTCTCAAGCGAAGGTACTGTCGCGAGCCGTTTGCAACCGCTGCCGTGGATTGCCAAACTACACGCTCCATACCTCCCCCTATATCATTGGTTTCACCAGCGACTTGGGATACGCCGGAAGACGTCCAGGTGCGAAGGTCCGTGCTCCGTTCGACGATGTACTCGATGCCTTCTTCGTTGAAATCACTTTGGTACTGTACGAAACTAATGCGCTGCTTGCCGGCCTTCGAAGGCAAGCGACGAGGCATGTTTCGTTTGGTGTCGGGGCCGAGAGAGTCAGTACCGAAAGCACGCTCAAGCAAGTTGCTCTTTCCGTCTCCGTCCGAATCGGCCTCATCGGCATCGAACATCGCCTTTGCATCATCAAGATCCGTATCTCCATCTCCGTCCAAGTCCTTGATTTTACCCAAGTCCTTTCGGGCTAGTAACTTCCGGGCGAACTTGGCTCGTACGGAGGTATATCGATCATCCATCATACGTTCATTAAAGAAGGCATCTTTACCTGGAGGAAGAATATTTAGGTCTTTAATTACGGGAGCCGCTGCATTGAAGCTCGAATTACCTGCCGCGGTAGCTTTGAGTTGTATCGCAATAGGCTGCATCTTCCCACCAACTTTAGTCGGCGTAGCTCCTTTTTTGAAGTGAAGACGCTGGTTCGCTCCTGATCCAACAACTTCTACAAAGTTACTCGATCCTCCAACGATCGCAAGAGTAACAGGTATGTTGGTAGCTGTCGTAGGTGATGCCATCGAGGATACCATCATTCCGATGGGGATGGGTTTGCGCGAGAAGGGCAGGTCGCGTAATCCTCCGCTTTCACCTTGCTTGAACACAATCATCTGACCTTGCTTGTTCGTCACATTGAAAGAGAGGCTTTTTGAGGTCATGGCAAACGTGGAGAACGAAGCGGATCCATCAGTAGTTGTAGCTTTCACTACGACCGTACCGGTTGAGCTGCCACAGGTTACCTTGTTACCGCCAGTGATAGTCCCGGGACCGGAGACTACAGTAAAGGCAACGGAAACGGGCATTACTTTGTTCGTCACATTATTGAAGACCTTAGCCCGAAGAGGTACCACTTGATTCTTACCCATATCGCCAATAGCATCGAAAACGAGTTTCAATCCCTTCTTTACCGCAATAGTTCGTGACACCGGCGTAGCGGCTAGGTAATCATTATTGCCTGCCTGAGTAGCCTGTATAGTAACATTACCGAGAGCAGTGCCTGTCAGTGTCGTACCGGTTAGGCTCGCCTTGTCGCTACCTGCTGTGATCGCAAGCGTTACGGGGAGGTTGGAATCAGAAGTGACCACAAGACTTGCCGTCAAGCCTTTACCCAATGCTCCAGGATCGGCAAAGGTGATGGTTTGAGGATCCTTAGCGGCAACCGTAAAGGTCTTCGTTACGTCTGATGCTGCAGAGAAGTGCGAGTCACCCGCCTGTTTTGCGGTAATCGTGACCGAACCGTCCTTTAGAGCAGTTAACTTCCCGTTCTCGACCTTGATTATGGTGGGGTCAGAACTAACGAAAGTCAATGGGAGTCCCGATGAGGCATAAGCGTCAGGTGTTTTAGTTGCATTTAGAGCAATGCTTCCGTCATCGGCAAAGATAGTCGTTTGCGGACCACCGAAGGTTGGCGGTTGATTACGGAAGGCATGATTGGATGGCAGACTGCCTGGCATTCCCCACTTGTGAGCGAGGTATCCTTCAAGTCGGCGAATATTCCAGTCGTCCAAAGCGACATCGAAGACAATCATTTCGAGGATAGCTCCATCGAAGAAGTCTTTAAGAGCTCCATTTGTTCCACGACCAGAACCGACCAACATCTCTCGATTACCGGATGAAGGGATATTTAATGTGTTCGATCCATTTGTAGCGGTTCCACTTACTGCGGCGCCGTTTCTAAAGAAATCTCCATCGGCATGACTGGTGGGGCTACTTCGACGAAATACTCCTACGGTTTTTGCATTCATGAAATTACCGCCGAATGCCAACTTGCCGTTATTATAGTCGAATGAGCTATCCTGAGCCAATCCCATTACTTTGCCGGCTGTTCCCGCAGTCGCTCCGAAATGAACCAACTTACTTGCGGAATCATTAGCCGACATCGCCGCAACAAGTACCGTAATGGATGGACTGCCGGTTATTGTCGCAGGCAAAGATCCCAGAAGGTGCGTAGAACTTGTCGAAGTTAAAGTAGGGCCAAAGGCTACAAACGGTTTCGATATCGCATTGCCCAAGCTTGGTAAATATACCGGCATCTTAGCGGTATTGCTTTGAGTCAAGTTGTTGCCTTTACCCGAACGGTCTCCCCAGAGACTTACTTTTGCGACTCCACCGACTTGAGTGAAATCAGATGAAGCTTCGGATTGTCCATCGGCATTGACGTCGGTTCCATCCAACCAAGAGAGCAATCCGGCAACGGAATCGGCGTACATGTTGTACTCGTTAACCGTTATCGTAAATGTCTTGTCGGCCGCGGCATCGTATCCGGAACTGGAAGCGCTGGAAGCTGTAATGGTTACTGAGCCGGGGCCAACTATGCGAACCTTGCTTCCACCACCGACAATCAAGGCTACGCTAGTCTTCGAACTAGCATAAGTCACGGGAAGACCCGTGGCTACACTGCTTACTGCGTCAATGGACTTTGCTCCGGGATCAAAATCGAAGTCGCCAGCGTTCTTCACAAGGTTCAAGAGATTTGATCCATTGTTAGCATTGACGATGTTCTGAGTCGATTTTGCAATGGTCATGCTCTTGGGTAGAGAAGCTGCTTGCCATTCATCTCCTCCGATACCGCCACCAACCTGAGATGCGGTGACCGTCGCGGAACCTGCACCCGTAATTCTCAGCTTGTTGCTATCTACGATCATAACTACGGAAGTGTCTGAACTAGCATAAGTTATTGGTCCGGAAGAAGATGCAGTGGCATTTAGAGTGATGTCAGCATCTCCGAAACGTTTACCAGACAAATCTTGAGTCCAAGTAATTGTTTGCACCTTTAATGAATCGTCCTGAATCGTAAGGGTCTGAGTAACGTCTGATGCCGCGTCGTAAGTTACGTCGCCTGCTTGAGTTGCAGTAATGGAGACAGTACCACCTGCATTCAAAGTGACCACGACACCCGCAACTGAGGCCATAGTTGAGTTGGAACTGTTGAACGTGATTGGTAGTCCAGAATCCGAACTGGCAGTTAAGCTAAAGGTGCCGTCACTCAACTTCTTCGAAGGAATCGCCGCAAAAGTGATGGTTTGAGCAACCTTGGTGACTTTCAGTTCTTGTTCAACGAAGGACGCGGGATTGAATTGGTTGTCACCTGCCTGCGAAGCTCGCAGAGTAGTGGTACCTTGCCCTTTGATCGTAATCGTCTTACCCGAAACCGTGGCGACTGCGGTATTCGTACTGATGAAAGCCACGGTCAACCCGGTCGATTGGTTGTTATCGCTGCGAAGAGACGTCGCATTCAAATCGAAGTTCGCCGTAAGGACGTTTTTGTCGGGAATGGCGGCGAAGGCAATGTGTTGATCCTTCCGAGGAGCGTCGGTGATGTTCAAAGTCTGCGTCGTATCCGCAGGCCACCAGTTGCCGTCGCCGGCCTGAATTGCCTTGAGTCCGACTAATCCCTTGGCCTTCACGGTCACTGTATTGCCCGAAACGGTCGCGAGCGAGGTGTTGTTGCTCTCGAAGGTCAAGGGGAGTCCCGAACTCGATTCGGCCAACAATTGGAACGGATTGCTCTCGGGCGTCTTATCCCCGAGAGGTTGGAAGACGACTTCTTGAGCGCCACCGAAAGTTGGCAAATCGGTCTTGTACTTGTGATCAACGGGAAGCAAACCTTGAAGCCCCCACTTGTGAGCGAGATAAGCCTCGATCTTCAGGCGGGCAAGCGAAGGCAATACGCGATTATACCCGACGACCTCGGCGATTGAACCCTTCATGTCGTTGGCGATCTTATCGAGTGCGGCGATAGCTTGAGCTTCCGTGCCTTGGCCTTGGTCGCCTCCGTTGACGTACAGGGCGTAGGATCCGGCATCTGCTTGCCATACTACGACGTTGAAAGCTTGAGAGCTTATTCCTGAATCGATCATGCCGGTGGCGCCACCGGTACGCTTGAGACCAATCTTGCCTCCGGAAGTTGTCGCTTCGAGATCACCGCCGAACGGCTTGGTCACGGCGGACTGACCGGGATCCTGCTTGATCACCGCGAAGATCATCTTGATGCCCGAAGTGGAGGGCAGGTCCAGAGACTTGAAAGGTGTGTCGAAGTCGATGGTTCCTTTGCCGTTGAGGCTATTCGCCTTGTAAGCACCCATTTTATCAGCAACTCCTTGCACCGCGTTGCGAGTGTTGCCGGACATATCGTTCCAAGTGAAGAACGCAGAATTATCCACGATTACGTCGACCGAGGTGTCGGCGTTCACGTTGTTGCCGTCGAACCAGAACTCCATGCCCGTTATGGAATCAGGGAACAGGTTGTAGAAGTTGATCGTCAAGGTCTGCTGAACGTTTGTCGACGCATTGTAAATGCTGTCCCCGGCTTGGCTTGCCGTGATGGTCACGGTGCCTGCGGCGCGAATGCGAATCTTTTGAGATCCGGGGTCGGGCAAGAAGTCGCCATCGTTGTCGGGACCGATGATTTGCGCGATGCTCGTATCCGAACTAGCGTAACTGATCGGAAGGGTAGAGCTGGCCGTGGCGCCTGCGTCGAAGTCGAAGTCGCCTACGGACTTGTTTGGCATCGGAGTGAAGGTAATCGACTGGTTCTGTTTAGACACCGTGATCGTCTTCTCTACGTCTAAAGCAGGTGCGTAAACGAGGTCACCGGGTTGATCGGCAGTGACCTTGGTCGTGCCCGTCCCGACTATACGAATCTTATTGAAATCGCCGAACCCACCGCTGTAGATCGCGGTGATTTCCAGATTGTCGGTTTCCTGTTTCAAGTCCCCGACGTATACCCGGACATCGTCCAGAGTTCCCTTGAACTGGGAAACGCCGACTTTACCTAAAATCACATCCTGCGTGGCGTTTGTAGTCACTGCATTCGTTCCGTTGGTAGCGGCGCCCGTCTTATCAACTCCGTCGATCCAAATCTTGGTCTCGTTCACCTTGCCTTCGTGAGGAAGAGTGACGACCACTTGGTGCCAAGCATTGTCGGCCAAAGCTATGGTGGAGAGGAGAGAACCGTTGCCGTAGTCGACCTTCAGTTTGCCCGCGCCATCAAGAGTAAGAGCGAAGGAACCGGCTCCGGATGCGGAACCCGAGGAGAGAATACCTCGACCGGCCGTGTCGGTCTTCAGCCAGAAGGAATAGGTGCGTTTTGCGGCAGCGGTAACGCCTTTGTAGGCGAAAGCTTGGGCGTAGTCGTTGGTCCCGTCGAAGTACAAGCCGTTGCGGAACTTGCCGACTTGCCAAACCGGGCCACCGACGAGGAGCAACGGATGGCTGTTGCCCGAGTTGTCCGAACCGGTTGTGCCGGTCGTTTCATCCAATCTCCACCAGGCGTCGAGGTGATAGTCTCGGGTGACCACCAAAGAGGCGATCGTTTCGGTCTCGATGTCGTAGGTGACTGGAAGATTGGAACTGGAAGTCGCGGTCAACGCCACCGTGTCGCCGAATGAAACGCTCGACAAGTCCTGCGACCAAGTGATGGTCTGAGCTGTACGGGCATCGATGATGAAATCGCCGTCCACGTACTTGAATACGTAGTTTTCCGCAGCAGCCGCGCTGGGTACGATCGTGTAGGTGCCTGCAACGTTGGAGTTGTCTGCAATCGTCGCCCCGTTGCCGTCCTTCGGCGTAAGTGTGGGAGCGGTTGTGATTACGGAAGCAGATTCTCCGTTCACGAAACCGGTCGCAACGTAAGTGAGAGCCGGGTTGGCTTCGTTCACCTTGCGAGTCTTGTCGTCTGCAGTGATTGTGATCTCGGGCTTGGCGATGATCAACGGACGAGATACCGGAACACCGGATGCGACGTCGGCGTCGGCGAGGCCGAAGGCAATGACGTCGACTTGACCCGCCTTCTTAAAGGCGAGTTTGTTGCCATCGTAGTAGGTCATCCAGTCGCCGTTGCCGTCGCCGTAAATGGCGGCAACATCGGCGGGAGCGAGTACGTTGTCGTAGAGGCGAACGTCGTCGAGAACCCCCTTGTACTTGTCGTTGGCGTTCTGATTGAGCGGAACACCGAAACGCAGGGGCGTGTCGCCCTCAAGTGAGCTACGACCGGAACTGAGCCTTTGCGAGGCCACTTGGGTGCCGTTTGCATAAACCTTGGCGTAACGAGTACCGGAGTCGTAGGTCCCCACCAAATGCGTCCATACTCCTTGTGAGTACTTGGCCACGGGAGAAGTAACCTCGGAGCTCTTGTTCTTACTACCTGCACGCATGCGCAATTCACCGGAACTGCTTACACGGAACGCCCAACCCTTGCCGCTGCCTCCGTTGGGTACCTTGCTGATGATTTGGTCCCAAGCCATTTGGGTGGGCTTCACCCAGAAGGAAACGGTGATGTTCTTGAGTTCGCCCACGCTCTTGTCCACTTCCACGTAGTCGTTGGAACCGTCGAAGTCCAGACCCTTGCCGAACTTGGCGTTCACCCAGTCGGCGGCGACCATGTTGTTCAAAGTGCCGTCCAAGCCGAAGTCGTTCTTGGCCGTAGTTCCCGATCCCGTGTCGAAGCGGAAGTGGGCGATCAGACCCGAGTCCACCGTCGGCACCAATACGGGGTTGCCCGAAATGGATGCGATAGTGGAGTTACTACTGCGGAAGACAGGAGAGCGTCCGACCGCCGTACTGGTTGCAGCGAGTGTCATGTTGGCGTCACCGTAGGTCTTGTTCGCCAAGTCAGGCGTGAAGGTGATAGTCTGCGTTCCGCGATGAATGCGGAACATGTAAACCTTTTCGTTGAAGCCGGAATCATTCAAGACCTTGATGGTAGCGCTGAAGTCGCCGGTCTTGCTCGGATTGCCCGTGATCTTGCCCGTGGCATCCATGGACAAGCCGTCGGGCAGGGCGCCTGCCGTTACGGAGAAAGTTTCGGGGCCGCGTACGGCTTGCACTTGATAATCGAAGGCGTTCGCGAAGTAACCCTCTATCTTGTTCAGAAGGGCGCCACTCATTACAGCCACCTCGTTCTCAGTGAGGGCGCGATTATAATAGCGGATTTCGTCCAAGTAGGTGTTGGACTGGTTACCGATGTTAATGGCGTTTCCGGCATTGTCCGAATTATCACGAGCGCCGAATACCAGTTGCGAGCCTGTGGCGTTTATGTTGCCGGAACGGCTTTGCTCGTGGAAAAGAACTCCGTCGAGATAAATGCGCTGCTTGCCGCC
>MDTC01275960.1_pt1 | contig 28999 bp, 25 predicted proteins | sample 811181 | NCBI WGS metagenome assembly MDTC01 (sample SAMN05326644, study PRJNA326480) | marine metagenome | isolation source: seawater | place: Pacific Ocean: North | collected 2011 | reverse complement strand
TGCATCCACAGGCAGGCGCGCTTGCCGACGGTCGTGAGCTGGGCGGGCTGGTAGTGGGTGAAGCCCAGGGTCGGCAGCTCCGCGTGGGTGGCCGCGAAGTCCGCGAGCTGGCGGAGCACGCCGGCGAGCTTGGGGATCAGCAGGTCGAGCGCCCCGCGGATGACGATCAGGTCCGTGTTGTCGCCGACGAAGCAGCTGGTGGCGCCCAGGTGCACGATCGGCCGGGCGAGGGGAGCGACGTCACCGAGCGCGTGCACGTGGGCCATGACGTCGTGGCGCAGCTCGCGCTCGTACTTCGCGGCCAGCTCGTGATCGATGTCGTCCTGGTGGGCGCGGAGCTCGTCGAGCTGGGCGTCGGTGATCGGCAGGCCCAGCTCCTGCTCCGACTCGGCGAGGGCGAGCCACAGGCGGCGCCAGGTGCGGAACTTGGTCTCGTCGGACAGCAGCTCGGCCATGGCGTTGCTGGCGTAGCGGGCGACCAGCGGGCTCTGCCAGCGATCGTGGGTGCTCATCGGGGCCTCCGGCGGGTCGGCCTAACCGCGCAGCGGGCCCTGGGGGGCCGGGCGGGCCGGTCGTCACGCAGCGGTTGCGTAGGCCGTCACGGTCGGCGGGCACGGAGGTGACGGGACACGGCCGGGTCTCGGCTAGAATGCCGCGATGTCGATCCCGCCCTCCGTCGCCGTGCTGTCGCTCCTCGCCCTCGCGGGGGGCTGCGCCGAGCCCTATCCGCTCGACGACGAGCTCCGCGTCACCGACGTGCAGGTGATCGGCACCCACAACAGCTACCACGTCATGATCAACGAGCTGGACGCGTGGAACTACACCCACGCGCCCCTCGACGAGCAGATCCGCGACCTGGGCGTGCGCCAGTTCGAGCTGGACGCGTGGTGGGACGAGGACGAGGCGCGCTGGAACGTGCTGCACATCCCGACCCTGGACCCTGGCACCACCTGCGAGACCCTGCGCGACTGCTTCGAGGACCAGGCGGCGGGCTCGGCGGAGGTCGAGGATCACCTGCCGATCGTCACCCTGCTCGAGCTGAAGAGCGGCGGGGGCGACGAGGACCAGCTCCGGCTCGATGCCCTGCTGGCCGACCTGAGCGCGGTCTGGCCACAGGAGCGCCTGCTGACCCCGCGGCAGGTGCAGGGGGACGCCCCGACCCTCGCGGAGGCGGTGGCGAGCGAGGGCTGGCCGACCCTGCGAGAAGCCAGGGGCAAGGCGATCTACGTGCTGCATGCCGGCGACACCTGGCGCGGGGTGCTCACGGACGACGACCGCTCGGTCGGGGACTCGCCCCTGTTTGCCGAGGCGGGCGGGGACCTCTCGTGCACGACGTGCGCGGTGCAGACGGTCAACGACCCCGGCAGCGACCGCATGGCGCCGGCCCTGGCGGCGGGTCAGCTGGTGCGCACGCGGTCGGACGCGGACAACGAGGAGGCGCTGGCCGGAGACACCACCCGCCGGGACGCCGCCCTCGCCAGCGGGGCCCACGCGGTCTCGACCGACTGGCCGACCCCCCACCCGGACACCGGCTATGTCGTGGCGTTCGAAGGGGGCTTTCCGGCTCGCTGCAACCCGGTGACCGCGCCGGCCGCCTGCACACCCGAGGCCCTGGAGGAAGCGCGATGAGGGGGATGCTGCTGATCCTGGCGTTGATCGCGTGCAAGAGCGATCCGGTGCTGCCGACCGACCCGCCGGAGGTGCGCACGGTGAGCTCGACGGTGCCCGAGGGCTCGACCGACCGCGGCGTGCTGGTCGCCTACATCGGCGACCAGGGGTACGGGATCCGCTCCCGGGCCGTGCTCTCGCTCATCCGCGACCGCGGGGCCGATCTGGTCGTGCACGCCGGCGACTTCGACTACCGCGACGACCCCGAGTCGTGGAAGGCCCAGGTGGAGGGCACGCTCGGGCCGGGCACGCCCTACCTGGCGGTGATCGGCAACCACGACACCCACGCCTGGGAGGGCTACCAGCCGATCATCGCCGAGTGGTCGACCGGCGTGCCCGACCTCGCCTGCCACGGCGAGCCGGGTCTGGCCCAGGTCTGCTCCTTCCGCGGGCTCGACTTCTTCCTGGGATCTCCCGGCCTCGGCCCGGGCGGCGCCGCGTTCTTCGAGACCGAGCTCGCCCGCAGCACGGCCATGTTCCGCACCTGCGTGTGGCACTACAACCAGGAGGACTTCCAGGTGGGCCGCAAGGGCAACCAGGCGGGCTACGCGCCCTACCAGGCCTGCGTGAAGCACGGCGCCCTGATCGTGAACGGCCACGAGCACAGCTACTCCCGGACCAGGACGCTGACCGATCCCGGCAACGAGAGCGCAGGTCACGGGGCCACCGGCGATCCCGAGACCGGGCTGCTCGGGCCGGGGCACGGGGTGGTCGTGGTGAGCGGGCTGGCCGGCGCCAGCAGACGCTCGTACAACGCCGAGGATCACGACGACGACACCTGGTGGGCGGGGATCTACGCGGGCGGGCGGCACCACAGCAACGGCAACGAGTTCGAGACCGAGCTGACCGACGGCGTCTTCTTCGTGCACTACGCGACCGCGGATCCCCGCAAGGCCGAGGGCTGGTTCGAGAACGTCGACGGCACGATCATCGACCGGGTCAGCTTCGTCACTCTGCCTCGGCCCTAGCAGCCTGTGGCACCTTGCCCAGGCGCTTGCCGAGGGCGAGGGTGAAGCCGTTGCCGGCCCGGGCCTCCAGGTGCAGGCCGTGGCGGGTCTCGACCCGGGCGTACACGCGGACCTGGGCGGCGGGCTGCCAGGTGACGCAGCGATCGAGGTCGAAGTCGGCGGAGCACGCGCCGATCTCCGACGCCACCCCGCCGCGCACGCCCAGGACGGCGGCGGGACTCATGCGCTTGCTGCCCACCTTGGCGAGGGGCCGCAGCCGCCAGGCGAACTCCAACAGGCCACCGCCAGCCGGGATGATCCCGGTGCCGGTCTCCCCGATGGGGCCGACCCGCACGGGCAGATCGTAGGTGACGAAGGGCACGGCGAGGCGTCCGTACGCCCCCACCCGCACGATGGTGCTCGGCGACTCCGGGGTCGGGATCACGACGGTGCCCCCGCCCTCGAGCCAGACCAGGGCGGTCACGTCGGACACGGAGAACGTGGGCGCGACCATCCACTGCGCGGCGAGGCCCCGCTCTTGATCGGGGTACATCGCCAGCTCCGGGCCGATCCAGAACTGGTTCGTGATCGGATCGGCGCCGCCCTGCAGGGCGAGGGAGACGGCGTGGCGTGGGGCGTCGACGGGCTCCTGGGCGAGCGCCGTCCCGGCGAGCAGCGCGGCGAGGATCATCCGCACTCCGCGACGGTGACGTCGTAGGCGTCCTGGCAGTCGATCCGGCAGCTGTCGTCGATGTCGCCGCAGGTGCGCAGGCAGCCGGCCCAGTCGTCCTCGCACTGGTCGCGGCAGTCGAGGTCGGCGCACCCGTCCAGGCACTCGGTGCGGTCGGTGCGGCACTCGGACTCGCACCCGCTGTTGTCGTCCTGGCAGCGGGCCTCGCAGGTGCCGCGCTGGTTGACGGCGTCCTGCTCGCAGGCGCGGCGGCCGCATGCCGAGAGCAGCGCCAGGGCGGCGAGCGCGGCAGTGAGCGGCTTCACGACGGATCGCATGGGGTCTCCAGCTTCGAGCGGGCTGCAGGGTATCCTGCCCATCCCATCGCGGATGCCACATGATCCCCGCGCGCAAGCGCCCCCTCTTCAATCGACTCTTCGTCGCCTACGCGCGCGGGCTCCTGCGCAAGCACTTCGTGGCCGTCCGGGTGGCCGGCGTTCACCACGCGACCGGGGTCCTGGCGCGTGGGCCGGCGGTCTTCATCGCCAACCACACCGCGTGGTGGGACCCCATCGTGCTGATGTGGCTGTCGAACTACCTCTTCGCGGACGCGGGCCCGAGCGACGGCTACGCGATGATGGACGCCCGCAACCTGCGCAAGCTGCCGTTCTTCCGGGCGCTCGGCGTGTTCGGCGTCGACCTCGCGGACCCCGCCGATCGCGCCGCGGTCGTCGACTACGCGGTCGGGCTGCTGCACGGACCCGGCGCCCAGGTCTGGCTGTTCCCCCAGGGCGCCGAGCGGCCGGTCACCGAGCCCCTCGTCTTCCGTGCCGGCGCCGCCCGGATCGCGCTCCAGGCGGGCGTGCCCGTCGTGCCCATGTCCGTCCGCTACGAGCACGGCCGGCACGACAAGCCGACGGCCTACCTGGTCTTCGGCGAGCCCCTGCAGCCCGGCGATGGCGGCGAGGCGGACGTCGCAGCCCAGGAGGCCGCGGTGCGCGCCGGCCTTCAGCACATCGAGGCCGAGGTGCGGGCGGCGGCGCGGCGGGAGGAGAGCATGGCCATCGCCTTGCCAGGAAGAACGCCCCTTCTGGGCGCGATCGCGACCTCCGTGCTGGCGGTGGTGAGCGGGAAGCGACCGCGCTCGGGGCGCGCCTAGAACGCTCCGCCGATCATCAGGTGGCCGGTCGCCGCGAGGCCGAAGCCGACCGGGAACTGCTCCTGGGGGCGGACCTCGAAGGTCGGGCCGGCGTGGCCCCCGACGTCGAGGATGACGGTGTCGGACAGGAACACCCGCCAGCCCAGGCCGTACAGGAACGGAAATGACGTCCACACCCGGTTCGGTCGCGGGGCCCAGCGGTCGGGGTCCTCGCGGGCGCCGGTGCGCTGGAAGTGGAAGGACAGCTCCCCGTACCAGTTCGTGCCCGCGCGGCCCGAGGGGTAGACCCGGCCGGCGCCGGCCACGTGGATGCGCCCGCGCACGGGGTTGCCGCCCAGCTCCAGCCGGGCGCTGGTGCGGCGATCGATCCGCGCCTCGATCGACAGCTGCGCCATCGCGTCGACCGCGAACCACTCGATGTCGCCGAGGTTCAGGCTCGCTGCCATCCGCGGCCCCACCGCCAGCACCACCTCCGGGTCGGGCGCGGGCTCCTCCTCCGCATGAGCGGGGGTCGCGCCCCACAGGGCGAGCAGGCACAGGATCGTCGTCACGAGCCCTCCCAGCGAGGCCGGCGCATCGTAGCCCACAGCGGTGTCGCCGTCGGGTAGCGCCCGGTCGTGAAGCGTGCGTGGAACGTGCTCCACGACGGGTCCCGTTGCCGTATGCTGCGGGCGATGACTGCGAACCTGCCGAAGCCGACCGCCCGGTTCGTCGCCGGGATGCTGGGCCGGGTCCCCCCCGCGGAGACCCACGCCACCTGCGCGTCCTGCGCCCTGTGCGAGGGCGGTGGCGACGGCCGCCGACCCCGCGGCCGGACCGCGCTCTCCCCCGACGTGAAGTGCTGCTCCGACCTGCCGGTGCTGCCCAACTTCCTCGTCGGAGGCATCCTCGCCGACGGCACCGACGACGGTCGCGCCACCCTGCGGGCCCGCCTCGCCCGGGAGCGCCACACCCCCCTCGGCCTCGGTGACGCCCCCGGCGCGCCCGCTCCGCTCGGCCCCGATCGCCCCGCGTGCCCGCACCTGCTCGACGGACGCTGCACCATCCACGCCTTCCGGAATGCCGGTTGCACGACCTTTTTCTGCAAGCACGAGCGTGGGGCTGCCGGCCGCCGCGCCTGGGTCTCCCTGACCGCCGTGCTCCGCGCCATCGAGTCTCGGCTCGCCCTGTGGTGCTGCATGGAGCTCGGGGTGCCCGAGGTCACGCTGCAGCACCTGGTCGCCCTCGGCGGCTCCGTGCCCGGCCTGGCGGCAGACGGCTCGGTCACCGCCGATCGCCTGTGGTCCGGGATCGCCGACCGCGAGGCCTTCTACGTCGCCTGCCACGAGCGGGTCTCCGCCCTGTCCTGGGATGAGGTCGCCACGCTCGCCGGTCCGGAGGTGCGCGCCCTGGGCCGGGTCGCCCGCGCCGCCTGGGACGCGCTCGACGCTCCGCTGCCCCAGGCCCTGCGCCCGGGCATGCACACGGTCGTCGCCGTCGGAGAAGACGGCGTGCTGGCCGAGACCTACAGCTCCATGGATCCGATCGGCCTGCCCAGCCTGCTGCTGGCCGTGCTCCACCACTTCGACGGAAGGCCGACCGCCACCGTGCTCGAGCAGCTTGCGCGCGAGCAGGGCGTGGCGCTGGACGAGGCCTTCCTCCGCGAGCTGGTGGACTTCGATGTGTTGTCGGGGGTTGCAGGCCCCACCTGACCCCCTGGAGGGTTCGTGCTGATCGTCTTGTCGCTCCTGGCCCACGCGGGGCCGTACGCTCCGCAGAAGGCGTGGCAGCCCGGCACCCTGGGCGCGCTTCCGGCGCCGTGGAGCGCGGTCGCCTCGCCCAGCGAGGACGCGGTGGTCGTGCTCGACGGGGACGGTCGGCTCACCATGGTCGACGCCACGACGCTGGAGGTGCGCTGGCAGGTGCCCTTCGTGGTGGGCGACGCCCCGGTCCGCGGCCAGCTCGCGTTTGGTCCGGGTGGACTCGCCGTCGCCGCCGGACCCCGGGACCAGGCCGTGCGGGTCGCCATCCTCGACCCCGTGGACGGGCGGATCACCCCGCTGGGGCGCACGCCAGAAGGTGCGTTGATCCTCGATCTCGACTGGATCGACGGCCAGAACCTGCGCACCCGCTCCCGCGAGCCCGAGGCGGACAACCCCATCGACACCCTGGTCGAGCGCACCTGGGGACCCAAGCCCTCGGAGCGCGAGATCTCGGCCTGGATCTTCGCCCGTCGCTACGCGTCGACCGGCTCGGACCGGGGGTTCGTCGACGTCACCCAGCGCGGCCTGTCCCGCACCGGCGGCCTCGAGATCGACGTGCGCTACCGGGTCTGGGACGACCCGTGGGATCCGGCCAGCGCGCGGCCGCTGAAGGACTGCCCCGAGTGGTCCGAGGTCGTGCACGTCAGCCACGACGGGCGGCTCGCCTACACCATGGGCCAGGTGCGCTGCGTCTACGATCTCGACGAGGGCGAGGTCGTCGCCTGGGAGACCAAGCAGTCGCCGTTCTGGAGCACCCTGTCTCCGGACGGCTCCAAGGTCATCGAGCGGCACGGCAAGGAGGGACGCAGCTACGGCGTGCTCCGCGAGTCCCGCACCGGCGAGGTGATCCGCGAGCTGCAGGGCATGCGCGAGGCGCGCTTCACCCCGGGCGCCGGCTTGCTCCTGTGGACCGACTACCGCCTCGAGATGGTCGGCCTCGGCGACGGCAAGCAGCGCTGGTCGGTGCCGCTGGACGGCGAGGTGGCTGACGTGCAGGTCGCCCCGGACGGGCAGTCGGTCGTGCTCGCGGAGCGCCTGGCCGATGATGCGCGTCTGAGGCTGCGGATCCTCGGTCCGGACGGCAAGGTCCGCGGGCTCGTGGACGACGTGGACGGCATCCAGGGCTTCAGCGAGGGTGGTCGCCGCCTCCTCGTCCGGGCCCGCTTCGACGCGCTCGGCATCGTCGACCTGCGCAACCCCGGACACAGCGGGCCGCGCACCCACCAGGCGGGCCTGCGGGCGGTGGTGGTCGACGACGCCTGCCAGATCGCCAGCGGCGACGACGAGGGGCGGGTGCGCTGGGCCCGCGGCGACACGTCCCGGACCTGGACCGTGCCCGGCTCGGTCGCCGATCTGGCGGTCGTGGACAGCGAGATCATCACCCTGTCGGTGGAGGAGCCCCCGGACCGTCAGCCGGGCGAGGAGGCGGTGGACGAGCCGGTGCGCTGGCGGGCCGACCGCCGCGCCGTGGACGGAGATGGTCCACGTCGACCGCCGACTCTCGGCCAGGACTACACCGGGGGGCGACTCACCGCGGATGGCGAGCACGCGGTGCTGCTGGGCGGCCCGGGGCCTGCGATCCTGGCGCCGACCGGCCGCGGACGGGAGCAGGCGCTGCCGACGTGGGCGGGTCGGGACGCCGCGGGCCCCTCGCCCGACGCCTTCGAGGTCATGCCCGGCGAGGAGCGGATCATCGCGGTGCCAGCCAGCTCGAACGCCACCCAGGCTCTCGGCTACAGCTTCAGCCGGGAGAAGCCGGCCGGGCGCTACCCGCTCAAGCTCGGTCGCCCCGAGGTGGTGGCGGTCAGCGCGCGCCGGGTGGCGGTCGTCGGTGAGCGCGGCGCCGGGCGGGTCTTCAAGCGCGACGGCGGCGGGGCGGTCGACCTCGCCACGGTGGACGGCGGAGACGGGGCGTGCTGCGCCGCGCTCGGCGGCGGGGTGCTCGCCGTGGTGCGCGATCGGGACGTCGTCTTCGTGCACGACGCCACCAACGGGGATCTGGTCCAGACCATCGACCCCGGATTCGCCGCGCGCCTGTCCATCGTCGGGGTGAGCCCCAAGGGGGACTGCATCGCTGTCGGCTCCGAGGGCGGCGAGCTCGCAGTGTGGAAGCGCTGACGGGCGTCACGCCGGGGTGACCAGCCCGCGCAGCAGAAGCTCCAGCCCCCGCGAGAACTCGGGATCCTCCAGGAGATCCGCCCGGTCCCGCGCGGCTGCGTGCACGGCGCCCTCCAGCGTGCGCATGAGCAGGAAGGCGCCGACGTCGGGGGAGACGCGCAGCTCGGCCTGGCGCTGCTCCAGGATCGCGCGGAGTACGCGCTCGGCGCCGGAGAGCAGGTCTTCTTCGAGGCCGGGTCCGGCGAGGCGGGCGACGTGGCGGCCGATCGCGGCGTGCACCGCGGGGTCGGTGCGGTGTGCGTCGACGAAGGCGTGCACGGCGGCGCCGATGAGGGTCGCAGCGTCGCTGTCCCGGTGCTCGGCGAGCACGCCGGTCATCGCCACGGTCACCACCTCGGCGTGCTGGCGCAGGATCGCGTAGATGACCGCGTCCTTGGTCGGGAAGTACTGGTAGAGCGAGCCTGGGCTGACCCCGGCGACCTCGCAGATCCGGGCCGTCGTCAGCGCGTCCTCGCCCTGTTCGCGGAGAATGCGAGCGGCGGCGACCAGCACGGCTTCCACCAGGTCGCGCGATCGCGCTTGTGCCGGTTGCTTCCTCTGTTTCAGGGGCTCGGTGTCCCGGCTGGCCAATGCGATTTCACTCCGGTGGGTCGGCGGGTGACCTTGTCGGCGAGAGGAGGACACTGTGCCACACTGCCTGCTGCTCTGCGCCCTGCTGGTCGTCGCCGCCTGCGCCCGGCCCCAGCACGTCGAGCGCCTGCCCGACGCCCCGGTCGCCATGCCCGAGATGCCGGAGAACGCTGGCCCCGTGTACGCCCGCGGCGCCCTGCTCTACCGGGTCGGCAGCTGCGTCGGCTGCCACAGCCCACCCTTCGACGATGCGACCCACCTGGGCGGCGGCCGCGACCTGCCCACCGTCTTCGGCGTGTTCTACGCGCCCAACATCAGCCCGGACCCCGAACACGGGATCGGCGCGTGGACCGAGGACGACTTCGTGCGCGCCATGCGCAGGGGCCGCGCGCCCGACGGGCACCGCTACTGGCCGACGTTTCCGTACATGACCTACACGAACCTCCGCGAGGACGACCTGCACGCCCTGTGGGTGTACCTGCGCGCCCAGCCCCCGGTCGACACGCCGTCCCGGCCCCACGAGGTGCACGCGCCCTACGGCCTTCCCGGCATGCTCGGCCTGTGGCGGCGCCTCGCGTTCCGTCGCGGCCCGTTCGAACCCGATCCCGACGCTCCGGCCGACGTCGAGCGCGGCCGCTACCTGGTCCAGGCGGTCAGCTACTGCGACCAGTGCCACTCCCCCCGCAACAGCGCCGGTCTGCTGCGACGCCGCGACTACCTCGCCGGCGGCGCCAACCCCGGCAAGTCCGACGTGCACCCCAACCTGACCCCCGATCCCGACGTCGGACTCGGCGGGTGGACCGCGGACGACATCGCCCACTACCTGGCGACCGCCGAGAAGCCGGACGGCACGAGGACCGATCCCGACGACATCATGGCGGAGAAGATCCGCGACTCGTTCAGCCACTACAGCGAGGCGGATCGGCTGGCCATCGGCGCCTACCTGCTGTCGCTCCCGCCCGACGACTTCGACCCGGAAGAATGGGGGATGGTGAAGCGGGCTCGTCGCCGAGAAGCGAGATAGACCCCGCCGTCCTCCGGGTCTCCCGGCTGGGTGGATGATGCATGACCGCGCTGCCTGCCCCGACCCTCGCTCGGGGCCCCTGGCTCGACGCCGACGCCGTCCGTCGTCTCGGTGAGGGCCACGTGCTCGTCATCGACGGCTTCCTCGGCGCCGCCACCGCGGTGCTCGCCGCGGACGCCCTCCGCGCGCTCGACCTCGACGGCGCGCTGACTCCGGCCGCCCTCGGTCGCGCGCGCCTGCATCGGCCGGAGATCCGCGGCGATCGCACGGCCTGGTACAGCGAGGTCGATCTGCCGGACGGCCTGCGCCCCCTGTGGCCCGCGTTCGAGGGCCTGCGCCAGCTGCTCAACCAGGAGGCGTGGCTGGGCCTGCGCCGGTTCGAGCTCCAGCTGGCCTGCTATCCGGGCCACGGCGAGCGCTACGCCGCCCACACGGACACGTTCATCGGTGATCCTGCCCGCCGGGCGACCGCGGTGCTGTACCTCAACCCCGCCTGGGAGCCCGCCCACGGGGGCTGCCTGCGCGCCTGGACGCCGGACGGCGACATCCTCGTCGAGCCCGTGCTGGACCGACTCGTCGTCTTCCGCTCCGACGCCGTCCGCCACGAGGTGCTGCCCGCCTTCGCCCCCCGCCTGGCAGCCACCGCGTGGTTGTTGGGGTCGGAGGCGGAGAAGCTGTAGGGGTTCGCTACCAGCTCATCCGCCGAACCACCTGCGCCTCCCCGCCCTGCTTCGCCCACCGCGCCTCCGCAGCGGACAGCACCTCGCGGCTCGCGGTCGCGACCGGGGCGCACCAGCCGTCCAGCCGCACGGCCAGGTCGTTGTGTACGGCCCAGTCGGCCAGCGGCACCCGGTCCCAGGGACCACCGACCAGCGCGGCGCGGGCCTGGGGGTCGGTGAGGCTGCGGGCGATGGTCTCGCCAGAACGGGTGTCGACCAGCAGCCAGCGGCCCGGACCCTGGGGGCTGATCTGGCACACCGGCGCCTCCCCCTGCTGCCAGCGGGTCCGCCAGGCCTCGACCGCGTCCCATAGTGCACGACGAAGCTCCGGATCGTCTTGACTGGCTGACGTCCAGCGCCCGACGAAGTGGTAGGCAAGTGCGGGCAGATCTGCGCCCTTCGGGAAGGCGCGGGCGTAGCCCTGGGCGGGTCGCAGGTCGGTGATGCCGTAGGTCTCGGGCTCCTCGAAGTAGGGCGAGAAGCGATCGATGGACAGGTACACCAGGCCCGCCGGCGGCGAGAGGTGGTGGAGCTTGCCCAGCAGCTCCGGCAGGCCCGCCCATTCTTCGGCGGTGTCCCCCGGAAATCCGAAGAGGTGGTTCCACTTGACCAGCACGCCGCACGCCTGGGCGTAGCGCAGGAGCGCCAGGTTCTGCCGGGCCAGCACGCCCTTGCGCATGCGGCGCAGGATGGGGGTCGACAGGGCCTCGATGCCGGGCTGAACGACCTTGACGCCGGCGTCGGCGAGGCCTTCCACCTGGGAGAGGGTCAGGTTGGCCTTGATCTCGTAGAAGGCGTGGAGATCGCCGATCTCGGCAGGCAACCTGGGCAGCAGGGTCTTGTGGTAGGCGTGGGGCAGGATGTTGTCGGTGAAGGCGACGTAGCGGGTTGGCGAGCCGTCGAGCAGGGCGTCGAGGTCGCGCACCACGGTGTCGGGAGACTTGGCGCGGTAGGCCATACCCACGCCGTTCAGGCCGCAGAACGTGCAGTGCTGCTTCTCCCCCCACCAGCAGCCGCGGCTCGACTCATACGCGAGCCAGACCCGGCCTTGCTCCAGGACTTCCGGGGTGAAGGCCCGCAGCTGGTCCAGGTAGTCGTCGAACCGGGGTCCGGGGGCGGCGTCGAGGTCGGTGACGGGTGCACCCTCGATGATCCGGGGGGCACCCTCGGGGTCGTCGAGGAAGGCGCCGAAGGTGAGATCGGACTCGCCGCAGAAGACGTGGTCGACCGCGTCGGTCAGCGCGGCGATCGCCGGGCCCATCGGGGCCTCGCAGTTGGCTCCACCCAGCAGGGTGCGAATCGCCGGATCACGTGCCTTGATCGCCGACAAGAGCGCAATAGCGGGCGCGGTCTGGTCGAAGGAGGTCGTGGCGCCGACCATGGGCACGCCCGCGGCCACGATGGCGTCCGCCAGGGCATCGACCACTTCGCCCGCGGCCCGCGCCGCCGCCACCAGCTCGGACGCGACGTAGCGATCCCCCCACGCCACTGGCACGTGTCCGGTGCCGTCGGTCATGTGGTCCAGGTACTCGATGGCTCCGCCGCCGACGCGCCGATCGTCCAGCGGGAGTCCTTCGGCCACCCGCTCGGGGGGCAGGCCGTCCCACGCGCGCCAGCCCAGCAGCCGCTCGCCGAGCATCCAGTCGGTCGGGGCGTTGGCGAGGGCGGCGTAGTGCAGGGCACCGATCCGGCGAGCGAGCAGGACCGAGAGGTAGACGACCCGGGTGCGCACGCCGCGCTCACGGGCGATGGCCTGGAGCAGGTGCACGCCCAGCGCGGGCCAGGTGAGGTGGGCGAGCGGGGGGACGACCAGCACCAGATCGACGTCATTGAGCTGAAGGTCGTGCACGGGCTCCTCGTCGAGCCCCGAGCATACGGTGAAGCCGGGGGGTGTGCCACGACAACGCCAGGAGAGCGGGGGAGCGCATGCCGCGTCCCTCGGATACCCGATTTGCCCGCAGGCCCCGCCCGAGGTCCAGGTCGCCTCAAGATCGTCCCGCGACGACCGAATGTCTGGACCGCCCACGGTGTTGCCTGAGCCGGAACCGAGCATGCTCACTTATCTGGTCGCATTCTGCATCTCCCTGCTCGCCGCGCTGGCCCTGACGCCGGTGGTGCGGTGGTCCGCGTTCCGCTTCGGCCTGGTCGACGACGGATCCGAGGCCCGCAAGGTGCACGATCGGCCGATCCCCCGGCTGGGCGGCGTCGCGATCGTCATCGCGTTCTTCCTGCCTGTCGCCGCGCTGCTGTTCGTCGACAACGACGTCTCGGCCGCGTACCTCGGCGACGAGTGGCGGGTGTGGGGCCTGGTCGGCGGCAGCGCGCTCGTGGTGGCCCTCGGCCTGGCGGACGACCTGCTCAACCTGCCGGCCAAGTTCAAGCTGCTCGCCCAGGTCGCCATCGCCGTGGGCGTCTACTACATGGGCTTCGAGATCGGGCAGGTGGCGACGCCGTTCGGCTGGAACCTCCAGCTGGGCGTGTTCGCGATGCCGGTGACGGTCATCTGGATCGTCGGCGTCATGAACGCCATCAACCTCATCGACGGGCTCGACGGACTGGCCGGCGGCATCGCGCTGTTCGCGGTCGTCACCCTGTTCATCCTCGGGCTGCTCCGCGGACAGATCATCCTGTCGCTGACGTCGGCGGCGCTCGCCGGCTCGCTGATCGGGTTCCTCCGCTACAACTTCAACCCGGCGTCCATCTTCATGGGGGACTCGGGCTCGCTGTTCCTGGGCTTCATCCTGGCAACCACGGCGATCTGGGGCAGCAGCAAGTCGTCGACCATCGTCGCCCTGATGATCCCGATCCTGGCGCTGGGTCTGCCGCTCTTCGACACCGGCGTCGCCATCCTGCGCCGCTTCCTGGGCGGCCGCGGCATCTTCAGCGCCGACCGCGGCCACGTGCACCACCGCCTGCTCGACCTGGGGCTGACCCACAAGCAGGTCGTGCTGGTCATGTACGCCGTGTCCATCGGCTTCACCGTGCTGGCCCTGTCCCTCGTCTACGCCAACGGCATGGTCGGTGCGGTCATCCTCGGCGTCTTCCTGGTCGCGGTCATCGTCTTTGCCCGCCTGATGGGCCTGCTCTCGCTGCGGACCATCAACCAGACCGTCAAGTACGGTCTCATGCGCCAGACCCGCGGCCTGCGCCACCTCCAGGTCATCGAGAGCACGGTCGAGCGCGTCCGCCTCGCCAGCAGCTCGGAGCAGGTCCTGACCGCCATCGAACAGCTGGGTCAGGACGCCCGTCTGGACGAGATCACCCTGCACGCCGCCCTGTCCGGCGGCCCGCGCCTGCAGTCGGTGGAGCTCGACTGGGAGCGCGAGAACACCGACGTCACCGGCCGGCTCGTCAGCGGGCAGACCCCGGCACCCGCGCAGGCGGTGCAGAAGCTCGAGTACGACCTGCGCTGGTCGCTCGAGAAGGCCGAGATTGTCGGTCGAATCTCCTTTTCCTGGCACTGCGAGCCCGATCAGCTCCAGGTGCCCGAGGCCGCTGGCTACCACCTGCTCGCGCTGACCGTGCGCGACCGCCTCCTGCAGCTGGCGGTGGAGCAGAGCGTGGTGACCCTCGGACCTCGGCTGGTCGAGTCGTAAGCGCCCGTGCGCATCCTCTTCGTCTCTGCGCACTACCCGCCTGATCTGGGCGCGTGTGCCACCCGGGTGCGCGAGCTGTGCACGTCCTGGGCGGCGGAGGGGCACGAGGTGCACGTGCTGTGCGGCCTGCCCAACCACCCGACCGGCGTCATCCCACCCGAGTACCGCGGTCGCCTCGTCAAGCGCGAGCTCATCGACGGCGTGCACGTGCACCGGACCTGGATCTACGCCACCCCCAACTCGGGCACCGTGCGGCGATCGGCGGCCTACGGGAGCTTCGCCGCGTCCGCCGTCCTGCTGGGCCAGCGCGGCATTCCCGACCCCGACGTGCTGGTCGCGACCTCCCCCCAGTTCCTCACCGCACTGGCTGGAGCGGCGATCGCCCGTCAGCGCGGCGTGCCCCTGGTCAGCGAGATCCGCGACCTGTGGCCGGCCAGCGTGTGGGAGGTCGGCGCGATGCCCCGCAACCACCCGGTCATCAAGGTCCTGGAGCAGGTGGAGCGCTGGCTGTACCGGGAGTCGGAGCTGGTGGTCGTCGTCTCCCCGTCGTTTCAGGAGGCCATCGCCCGGGCGACCGGCGGGCGGGCCGTGGACGTGCCGGTCATCACCAACGGCGTGAGCCTGGACCGCTTCGACCCCGACCTCGACGCGACGGCGGTCAAGCAGCGCTTCGGCCTGCCCACGGACGTGCCGCTCGCCGTCTATGCGGGCACCCACGGGCTCTCCCATGGGCTCGAGACCGTGCTCGAGGCGGCGAAGCTCGCGCCCGAGGTGCACTTCGTCCTGGTCGGCGAGGGGGCGCGCAAGCAGGCCCTGGTCGAGCTGGGGCGGGACCTCGCCAACGTCACCTTCCTGCCCGGTCAGCCCGCCCAGGCCATGCCCGAGATCTACGCGATGACCGACATCGCGCTGGTGCCCCTGCGGGACCTGCCGCTGTTCCGCACGGTCATCCCGTCGAAGATGTTCGAGATCTGGGCGATGGAGACCCCGCTGGTGCTGGGCGTGGCCGGTCAGGCCGAGGACATCGTGCGAGCGAGCGGCGCGGGTCTCGTCGTGCCTCCCGAGGACGCGGCGGCCATGGCAGCCGCTGTCCGGGAGCTCGCCGCGGATCCGGATCGGCGTCGTGAGATGGGGCGTTCGGGGCGGGACTTCGTCGCGTCCAACTACGATCGCAAGGTGCTCGCGCGGCGCTACCTCGACCTGCTGCAGGGCGTGGCCCGGGATGCGCGGGGGCGGGCGCGGGGAGCGCTGTCGCGGGTGCGGTCGGCAGTGGGCGTGTAGCGCGGATCGTCATGGCGATGTCGACGGATCGGATCGGGATCGCGGGTCGCAGAATCGGGCGCTAGCCTGGGAGACTTCCAGGAGGCGGGATGCAGCGCGCAAGCAGGGCGATCGGAGCTGCCGTGCTGTGCGCCCTGGTCCCCCTCACCGCCATCGCCGCCGACGACGGAACCCCCGAGCTGACCGACCCGCCCGCCGAGGCTGCGGTCGCCAAGGAGGACGCTCCGGGCGACATGCTCGACTGGTATGCCGCCTGGGCCCACGCCGTCCGCCTGGACGTCGCCCCCGGCCGCTACAAGGACCGGGACCTGGGTGCGGGCGGCCTCGGCCTGCAGTGGGAGTGGTGGCCGACCCAGAACCTGGCCTACACGACGCGGATCTTCATGCAGACCATCGCGGTCGACGTCCCCGGTGAGTGGGAGAGTCCGGCCAAGCGCGAGGCGGCGGGGATCACGATGGGCCTGCAGGGCGGCACCCCCGGTCCGGTGAAGCTGGTCGGCGGCGTCGGCGTGGGCGTGGCCTTCGTCAACGGCCGCCTGCCTCCCTCGGATCGCTGGCGGGTGCGCGCGGTCCCGATGGCCGGCGTCCTCCGTGCCAGCGCCGGGATCTCGCTCATGGTGCATCCGATCACTTTGCACGCGCTCGGCCAGGTGCACCTGTACAGCGAGGGGCCCGCGGTCTTCTCCCTCTCGTTCGGCGGCGGGCCGATGTTGCGTCCATCGAGGCGCGACCCGGATCTGACGCGTTAGCAGGGGGGACGAGGAGACAAGCGTATGAACCGAGGCATGCAAGGACTCGGTCTGTTGGCGCTCGTCGGCTGCGGTGGCGCCGACGTGCAAGCCCAATGGGCCTCCGGCGCGGACGACGCGCCCTACGCACTGGTCGTCCCCAACCTGGACGATGACGATGGCGACGGCGAAGCGGACTGGCTGTCGCCCGGCACCGAGGGCGACGACGACCGCACCACCGTCCTGCTCTCCAACAAGGCGCGCGGCACGACCCTGTCCCTGGTCGGCGAGCCGAACGTGATCCGCGTCTACCACGAGGGCCGCGTCGTGCTCGGCGCGGGCGCTCCCGCCACCTGGGCCCTGCCGGAGCGCGGCAAGGACGACACCATCGAGGTGCAGATCGAGGCTGTGACCTGGGGACCGCTGGGGACCCTGGTCCTCACCGACGACAAGAAGGAGGAGACGGCCACCCTCCAGATCATGGGTTCTCCGCCCACCTTGGGGCATCACCTCCTCGAGACCGAGCAGGCGTGGGTCCTCACCCTGAACTTCGGCGGGCGGAGCAACAACGACGCGATGGTCGCCTCGCTGACGGACTCGCTGGGCGACATGATGACCGTCTTGCCCGGGCCCCAGTACGGCGACGATCCGTGGATGCAGGACGAGGTCGAGCACCTCGGCGTGTGGGGTCCGGACGCCCGCAGCAACCTCCTGCTCGACAGCATCCGCGACGGCAACGGCTGGGGCGGCCTGGACCCGTTCCCGGAGACCCTCGCCGGCGCCAACGCCTGGGTCGAGACCCACGGTTCGGGCAGCGTGCCCAGCACCTACGACGCGTTCGGCAACCTCGAGGTCAGCCCGCCGGTGACGGTGGACGGCGTCGACTACCCGCTCGGGCGCATCTACTACGGCTGGAACGGCGAGACGGGGGGCTTCTCCGACCTCGGACCCAGCCCCGACGTGCGTGACTACCTCGAGGGCCTCGGCGCCCAGCCGCCCTTCCACGTGGACACCAGCTGGCTCTGCGTCGGTCACATCGACGAGTTCACCAGCTTCGTCCCCGATCCCACGGCCCCGCGCGGCTTCCGCTTCCTCATCGCCGACACGGCGCTGGGCCTGGCGACGTTGCGCAAGCGCGGCGACGACACGCCGCTGATGCGCCACACCCTGCAGGGCTACAACGGCCACAACCGCCCGACCGTCGGCAGCTACGTCAACGACGCGGCGTTGATCGCCTACAACGAGGACATGCAGCGGGACCACATCGACCCGGCGCTGGAGGTCTTCAAGGCGGAGATCGGGCTCACCGAGGAGGAGATCATCCGGGTGCCGAGCTTCTTCGAGGAGGTCGTCGACCCGGACTTCGGCGTCTGCGGCGCGGCCGCGGTGGTGCCGGGCATGGTCAACCTGCTCATGATCACCAACGAGGACGGCACCGGCGGCAAGGCGCTGATGGCCGACCCCTTCGTGCGCTCCCAGGGCGAGTCCCAGGACGACGACGTCTTCGTGCAGGCCTGGCGGGAGCTCCTGCCCGACTCGGTCGAGCTGGTCTTCGTCGACGACTGGTTCGTCTACCACATGGGCCTGGGCGAGGTTCACTGCGCCACCAACCAGCGCCGCAAGCCGGCGCTCTCCACCATCGACGTCGACGCGTGGCTGGCCGAGGAGCTGGGACAATGATGCGCACGATTCCCCTGGTTCTCGCGTTCTTCCTGGCTTGTCCCGCCCTGGCCGCGGACCCGGTGCGCCCCGACGTGGACGCCCGGGCGCTGCATGCGGCCGCCGAGCAGGTGTGGGCCGACGCGCCCGAGCTGGCCCGGCAGGCGGCGGACCTTCCGGTCATGACCACCCGCGCGGGCGGCAGCCGACTCGGCGCAGGCACACCGGATCCCCGCGTCGCACCGGTGCACCTCGACCTCGCGGTGAGCGGCGACCTCGAGCACGACGCCCGGCTGGCCCACGCCCGGGCCGGAGCGAGCCTCCTGCAGGACGATCTCTCCCTGGCCCAGCCCCTGCTGACCTCCGATGATCCCGGCCTGCGCGGGGCCGTGCTGGCAGGTCTGTCCCGCAACACCGGGCGCGACGCCGGCTTTGCCCTGGCCGAGGCGACCGCGGATCCGGACGCGAACAACCGGGCGATCGCCGTGGCGCTCCTGGGTGCACGCACCGACGCCGCCGACCACGCCGGTGCGCTGGCCCGCGCCGCGTCCGACTCGAGCCCGGAGGTCCGCCGCCTGGCCGTGCGCGCCCTCGGCTACCACAAGGTCGTCGCCCAGCAGGCCGTCGTGCAGGCCCGCCTGTCCGACCGGGACGCGAAGGTGCGCTTCACCGCCCTGCGCGCCCTGGAGCGGATCGACCGGAACGCCGCGGTGAACGCCGCGAAGGGCCTTCAGTCCGATCCCGATCGGAACGTGCGCCGCGCGGCTTCGGAGCTGGTCGGGCAGTAGGCCGGAGCGCACGATAGGGGCTGGCCATGCTCACCCCCGATCTGCTCGTCCGCCACGCCCGACCCGGGCCCCGCTACACCAGCTACCCGACCGTGCCGGTGTGGCAGGACGACCCGCCGGACAGCCTGCTGCTGGACGCGGTCGGCGCCCTCGACGGGCCCGTCAGCGTCTACGTGCACGTGCCCTTCTGCCGGGAGCAGTGCACCTTCTGTGGCTGCAACATGGTGGTCGCCCGGCGCCAGGACGTCGGCGATCGCTTCCTGGACGCCATCGCGGCCCAGCTGGACAGCTTCCCCCTGCCTGATCAGCCGCTGCCCCTGGTCCGGCTGCACCTGGGCGGAGGCACGCCCACCTGGCTCACCCCCACCCAGCTGGAGCGCCTGTTCGGCCTGCTCTTCGCCCGCTTCACCCCCGCCGACGGCGCCGAGCTGGGGGTCGAGGCCGATCCCGACGTCACCACCGACGCGCACCTGCAGACGCTGGCCGACCTGGGCGTGACTCGGATCTCGCTGGGGGTGCAGTCCCTCGATCCGGTCGTGCTGCACGGGGTCAACCGCCCCCAACACACCGAGCGCATCGAGGAGCTGGTCACCCGCGCCCGCACCCTGGGCATGCGCGGCCTCAACCTCGACCTGATGTACGGGCTGCCCCACCAGACCATGGACCGCTTCGTGGGCACGGTGCGGCGGATCCTGCAGATGACCCCCGACCGCCTGGCGCTGTTCGGCTACGCCCACGTGCCCTGGCTCAAGCGCCACCAGCGCGCCCTCGACGAGTCCGCCCTGCCCGGCCCGGTCGACCGCGCCGCCCTGTTCCTCGCCGCCCAGGAGCTGCTCGAGGAAGCTGGCTACGTGCCGATCGGCCTCGATCACTTCGCCCGCGCCGACGACGCGCTGGCCGTCGCGCTCGGGCAGGGCACCCTGCGCCGCGACTTCATGGGCTACACCGATCGCCCGCACGCCCCGATGATCGGCCTCGGACCCAGCTCCATCTCCGAGCTCCCCAAGACCGCGGCCGGGCCGGCGCGCTTCGCCCAGCAGAAGAGCAAGCTGGCAGCATGGTGGCGCTCGGTCGAGAAGGGCGAGCCCCTGCTGGAGCGCGGCATCCTGCTCACCGACGAGGATCGGCTTCGATCCGACCTGATCGAAGAGCTGATGTGCAACCTGGCGCTGGACCTGGACGCGCTGGGCGCCCGCTACGGCCTGGACCTCCGGGAGCACCTGAAGGACGAGCTGCACGCGCTGCAGCCCATGGCGGAGGAGGGGCTGATACAGTGGTCCGACGCCGGCTTCCGCGTGCCTGACAGCCATCGGCTCCTGGTGCGCAACGTCGCCATGGTGTTCGACGCCTACTTGAAGAAGCCCGCGCCCGAGGGGCCGAGGTTCAGCCAGACCGTGTAGGGGGGGGCGGATGCGGATGATGGTGGTGCTGTTCATGCCCGGCGGGTCACCATGAGGATGCTGACGGCCTGGGCGCTGCTGGTCGGCTGCACCACGGCCCCGCCCGCTCCCGTCCCGCCCGCCGCGGACCCGGAGGCGACCGCCGTGCGCGCCCTCACCGCCCCGCCCCGCGAGCGGGTGATGGTCGACGAGGCCCTGCCTGCCCGCTTCGACGCCCCGTGGCCGGCCAGCCCGACCGACCGGTCCGACGTCTGGGCCCGCGAGGACGCGATCCACCGGCTGTGTCTGGGTGAGACCTCGGCGGAATCACGCCTGCAAGCCTCTGTCTCGGCCGCAGTGCAGCAAGGCGCCCCCATTGCTGACGTCGCCCGAGGGTGGTCCGACACGGTGCGCTGGTGCTCCGATCCGCGCTTCTGCGACGACGTGCTCACGCGGATCGACGCGGCGCCCAGCACGGCCCACGCGCGGGTGCTCTGGGCGATGGCCGCCCGCTGCGGGGGGCGCCTGCCACCGGAGCAGCTCGTCCACGAGGGCGTTCCCGACGAGGCGGTGTTCGCGTGGACCGACAGCTACGTGCCTGACGTGCCGGACTCCGTGTACGCGCACCTGCTGGTCGTGGTGCGGCGCAACCTGAAGACCGCGTCGGAGCAGGAGCTGCGCTCGGCGGCCTGGAAGCTGGGCGAGGCGCAGGATCCTGCCTTGAAGGCACGGATCGCCGAGCTGCGGCGCGAGGTCCCAGCCGGGGTGGGGTCCAGCCTGGAGCCCCGCGCGCCCCTCGGCACGCCGCAGCTGATGACGCCGTTCGAGCAGGCCGCGGGCCAGGATCTGAGCGCGGACTGGCTGCGCGCCCACCCGGAGCACCGGGCGGAGGCCCTGGGACGGCTCGAGGCCTGCGCGCGGTCCGATGTGTACGGAGAGCGGCTGAGCTGCACCCGGACCCTGGCGGAGCTGGACTGGTCTCGCGCGCGGGCGGCGTGGGCGGAGCGCGAGCCGGTCGAGGCGTGGGAGATGGACCTGGCGACGGCGCTGAAGCGCTTCGAGTCGCCCGAGGACCTGGTCGCCCACCTGCGATCCCTCGGCTTCAGCCCGCGCCCCGACCGCGAGGGCCGGCCCTTCGAGACCCCGCCCACGACGGCGCTGGACGTGCTGCAGGCGTGGGGCCGGGTGCACGCCTTCGACGTCGAGACCGACATGTTCCCCAACCAGCACGACAGCCTGCTGCGGGACCTCTCCGCCCTCGGCGAGCCGGTCCTGAAGCCGGTGCGCTACGACGAGACCGCGCCTTCGCCCGACACCATGGAGGGGCCGTACCTCCTGCACGCCTGGACGGAGGGCAAGCGCCTGTCCGTGGGCGCGGAGAACCTCGGCGACTGGTACGACCTCGAGGCGGTGGGGGAGCTGTTCTCCGGCGTGGTCGCCCAGCAGGGCGTCGATCTGGACCTGGCGCTCGCCTACACCGGCGATCAGACCGCCATCGTCTTCGTCGGCCCCGAGGCCGCGGTGGCGGCGGTCATCGACCAGAGGCTCGTGCTCACCGAGCAGGGCGCGGAGGCGATGCGGCGCGGAAAGGCGGCGGAAGAGCGCGTGCTTCGCGGGATGGGGGAGTAGATGATGCGCGGACTGATCCTGCTCGCGGTGCTGACTGGCTGCACGAAGGAGGTCGTGCCGGAGGCGCCCCCGGTCGAGAAGGTCCCGCCTGGAGCAGAAGCTCGGCCCGAACCGGAGGTGCCGCCCATGGGGAAGCTGTCCATCGTCGACGAGGCCATGCCGGCGCGGTTCACCGCCCCCTGGCCCGCCGTACCGGACGGGATCGCGTCCGATCGCTGGGCGCGGAGCCACGCCCTGTGGGGGGTCCACGTCGGTGACCCCTCCGCAGAACAGCCGTTCGAAGCGGCGATTCGCTCGGGTGCGGCCCAGGGGCTGTCCGGCGTCGAGATGGGGCGGGCGTGGGTCTCGGCGCTGATGGACTCCTGGACGCCTCGGTACTGCGGGTCCATCCTCGATCGTATCGAGCGCGCCTCGACGCCAGCCCACCAGGACGCGCTGTGGATGCTGGCCGCCGAGTGCGGCCTGAAGCTGCCCGCAGCCAGATTCGCCCAGCCCGGCGTGCCGGATGAGGCCGTGCGGCGCTGGACCGGGCCAGGGGGCAGCCTCGATCCCACGCAGGCGATGCCGGACTTCCCGCTGCCGACAGACCTCGACGAGGTGCTGGACGCGCGCCGGGGACACGAGTGGCTCGACGCCCACCCCGGTGAGCGGCAGGTCATCGTCGACCGCGCCGCCGCCCTCGCGCAGACGGCGGACTTCCCGCTGGCGCTGTACAGCGCGACCTTCCTCGCCGAGGTCGACTGGGGGCGCGCCCGTGCCGCGTGGACGGGACGGACCCCACAGGATCCGCTGGAGCGCGCCCTCATCGCCGCACTGTCGAGGTTCGAGAGCCGGCGGGCGCTGGTCGACCACCTCCGCGCCCTGGGCTTCACCCCGCGCAAGGACCTGCAGGACGCCGCGGATGCGCGCCTGGCGGTGACCGCCGAGGAGGTGCTCCACGCCTGGGGACGTGTCCACAGCGAGGACCTCGAGACCGGACGCTTCCCCAACCGCCACGACGACTTCCTCCGCGACCTGGCGCGGATCGCCGGGATCCCTGCGTCCGAGGTGTGCTTCGACGAGGTCCCGCCATCGAGCTCACGGGTTGCGGAGCCCTACGTCCTGCACGCCTGGACCGCCGGCAAGCGCCTCACCACCCCCGCCGAGAACGGCGGCGACTGGTACGACCTGCAGGGCGTCCAGGTCCTCTTCCAGGGCGTGCTGGACCTGCGCGGCGGCGGCCTCGGCCAAGGCGTCGTCTACACGGGTGATCAGGTGGTCACCGTGGTCGTCGGCCCGGCCGAGGGGATCGCCGCGCTGTTCACGGACGGGCTGCTGACGAACGCCGACGCCGACTTCGCGGACGAGTGACGGTCAGCGCCCCAGCACGCCGGCGACCATGCCTGCGACTGCGCGCGGCGACAGGGGCACTCCGAAGACCAGCACCTGGTCGATGCCGAACCGGGGGCACTCGGCGACGAGCCTCGCGATGGCGGGCTCGGGACGGGCGGCCCAGCTGGCGCGTTCCTCCTCGGTGAGCGGGATCGGCGGCTGCGAGGAGCAGGCGAACGGAAAGTCGTGGTCCAGCGTGATGCCGATCTCGGCAGCGAGTGCCCGGTAGACCCGGTCGTCGGTAGGATCGGGCGGGCGTCCGGGCGCGGGCGGCGGCACCATGCGCGAGAAGTAGCGGGCCATGCGCAGGTAGGTCACCGGGTTGTTCGACGTGGCCACCAGCCAGGGACTGCGCCGTCGGGCCCAGCTGCGCACCGCGATGCCGACCAGCTCGCGCACGGCGAACGCGTCGAACACCTTGGGGGTACCCTCGAGGTGCAGGGCCTTGGCCGCCCCGCTGCGGACCACCGTGAGCCGCTGTCCCTCCAGCTGCAGATCCCGCGCGCTGATCAGCTGCATGCCGACGAGCTGGCCCGACGCGTCACGGAGCAGTCCCGCTCGGCTGAAGCGGAGGTCCGAGCTGGCGAAGCCCCGATCGAAGTAGTCCCGCGGCGAGCTCGGCATGCGCTGGGTTGCCACCACCTGCATCTCGTCGAAGAGGCGGGTCCTGGCGGCGGGATCGAGGCGTAGGAGGTCGACCTGAGTCAGCTTCATGGCTCTTCCTCGTCGTCGGACTCGATGCTCATCGTCCAGAGCATGCCGTAGGCGGCGCGACGAGCGCGACCGGCTCGGCAACGGAGCGGTGCTCGTCCTCTCTGCCGATCAAGAAGAGGACGGCTCAGCGTGGAGGAGGCACTCGTGGCGGGAGGCGTGGGTTGCGGATGCTACGTTGGACTCACGGGGTCAGGACGTGAGAGGTTGGACTTCCACGCGGCAGGATGCAACCCCTCTCGTCCTGACCCCCGTGGTCGTGCTCGCTGGTGCGGAGCGGGCCCTTGAGGAGCGGCTCCCGCCGGGGGCCCGACCTCTCGCTCGAGGCTCCTGTGGCGCTCCAGCCGAGAGGAACAGTGCTCGCCTGGAAGTGACGTTCGAGGGAATCAAAACTCGAACCCGGAAGCAGAGCTCGGTCCGCCTCTTGGCTTCCCCTCTCGTGGCCCTCGGTGCCTCCGTGCCTTCGTGGTGAGGGTGCGGCTCGACGCGCGCAGATCACCCAGCCCCCATCGGGTCGGCGCCCACCCGACGCCCGATTCCTTCGGATGAACCACTTGTTTAGAGGAACCGGATCGCGTGTTCTCTCCGTCAAGGCTCGGTCCTCCGCTCCTCCGTGTTGAAAGCAGACGTTCGAAGCTCCGAATCCCCCTCTGCGCAGCCCTCTGTGCCGAGCGGCTCCCCGACCCGCCCACGGCCACACGCCGGACCCGGACTCCCGACACCGTCGATTGGTCCTCGGCGGACACTCACGTCAAGAACGAGTCCATGTACTTCAGGTCCTCCACGCTGACCGCCTGCTCCGTCGGCTGCAGGGCCTCGAAGCAGTCGAGCATGACCGCAAGCTCGTTGGTCTCGCGGTGGCCGATGCTGGACTCGTAGGCGCCCGGGTGGGGGCCGTGGGGGATGCCGGCGGGGTGGTAGCTGACGCTGCCGGGGCCGACGCCCTTGCGGCTGGTGAAGTTGCCGCGGACGTAGAAGAGGAACTCGTCCACGTCGACGCTGCTGTGCGGGTACGGGCAGGGGATGGCCTGCTCGTGGAAGTCGACCGCGCGGGGCACGAAGCTGCAGATGAGCGCGCCGCGGCAGCTGAAGGTGCCGTGCCAGGTGGGCGGCAGGTGTACGAGGCCCGCGCGGGGCTGGAAGTTGAGGATCGGGAAGGCCCACGGGTAGACCGTGCCGTCCCAGCCCACCACGTCGAGGGGCGTGTGAGGCAGCTTGAAGCCGTGGTTCTGGCCGCCGCGGCGAACGACCAGCTCGCGGATCCCCTCGTCGACGGGGCCGACGAACTCCGGGCGGCGGAAGTCGCGGTGGCAGTACGGCGCGTCCATCGTCAGCTGACCCGCGGCGTTGCGCCACTGCTCGAGCAGCCCGACGTCGTGGCAGGACATGAGCAGCCAGTCCTGGGTCACGCCCTCTTCGGGCACGAAGCGGTGGATGGTGCCCTTGGGGATGCAGACGTAGTCGTCCTGCTCGAAGCGGATGTCGCCGTAGACGGTGCGGACCAGGCCGCTGCCCTGGAAGATGTAGTAGAGGTCGTCCTGGTCGGCGTTGACCTGGTAGACCGGGTCCGCCTGGCTCGGGCGCACCATGGAGATGGTGACGTCCTTGTTGGTCAGCAGCGGCAGGTGGGCGTCGACTGCAGGGCCCGAGGGAAAGGCCAGGTCCTGGGTGCGGAAGTGACGCTTGCGCAGGCCAGGGTTCGCCGCGACCTTCACCTCGGGCCGACCGTGCTCGGTGGGCACGGCGCTGTGCTCGTGCGGGCGGTGCTGGTGGTAGAGGATGCTGTAGAGCCCGTCGAAGCCCTTGCGGGTCAGGCACTCCTCCCAGCGCAGCTCGCCCGCCGGGTCGCGGAATGCGATGTGGTGCTTCGCGGGCAGCTCGCCGCGCTGGATGTAGTCCAGCATCAGATCCGCCCCTCGGCCTTCTGCTGGCGCTCGATCGACTCGAACAGCGCGCGGAAGTTGCCGGCGCCAAAGCCCTTGTCGCCCTTGCGCTGGATGATCTCGATGAAGAAGGGACCGGCCTCCTGGTCCTTGAACAGGCCCGCCTGCTCCTTCAGGAAGATCTGGAGCATGTACGCCCGATCTCCCTCACCATCGACCAGGATCTCGAGCTCGCGCAGGACCTCGATGTCCTCGTCGATGGAGCCGATGCCCAGGCGCTGGATCCGCTCGGGGAGCATGTCGTAGTAGGTGCCTGGTGTGGGCATGAACTCGACGCCGGACTTCCGCAGGCCGCGCACGGTCTCCTGGATGTCCCCGACCGTGAGGGCCGCGTGCTGAACGCCGTCGCCGCGGAGGTCCTCGATGAAGACGTTGATCTGGCTCTTCTTGAAGAAGGGGGCGGCGGGCTCGTTGTTGGCGAACTTGACCTGGGACTCGGGATCCCACACCACGACCGACTTGAGGCCGGAGCCGTCGGTGGCGTTCTCGGACACGTCGACCGTGTGGAACTCGACGTCCCAGTAGACCTTGAAGCCCATGACGTGCTCCATCCACAGGAGCATGGGGCGCATGGTGCGGAAGTTGGACGTGATGTGGTCGATCCGGTCGAAGCCGTGGCGGTTCGTGCCGCCCTTCGGCTGATCGTGGGCGACGAAGCCCGGGAAGGGGGCGTCGGTGTCGATCTTCTGCATGAAGCGGAAGGTGGTGTCGCCGAACGGCGTCGTGATGCTGAACAGGCGGATGGTGCCGCCGTCCGCGGTGGGGGCGTCCTGCACCGCGTGGATGAAGGTCGCGCCGCGCTGGGCGAGCAGGCGGTAGGTGTGCTCGATGTCGCGCACGGTGAAGGCGATGGTGCCGACGCCCTCCGGGTGCTTCTTCAGCCAGCGCGCGGCCCGGCAGGCCTCGGTGACCGGCGTGCTCACGGTCAGGGTGACGTTGCCCGCCCGATAGACCCGGCTCTGCTGTCCGCCCCGCGCCTCCATCTCCTCCGAGGAGCGGCCGATCTCGGCGAAGTCGAGCTTGTCCGTCAGGAAACCGCCCATGCGCCCGAGGTCGCTCACGTAGTAGTGCAGGGAGTCGATGCCGGTGATGCCGAGGGGCTCGAGGGTGGACATGGGGGTCTCCAGGTTCAGCAGGGTCGACTGTTCTAGCGCAGGGCTGGCCCCTTCACTACGCTGGCCCCCGTCCCGAGGGCGGGCCTTACGGAGAGTCCACATGGCGGCGGAAGAGGAAGACGAGCGGCGCGGCGGCAGCGTGATGATGATCGTCGGGGTGAGCCTGGTGGTGCTCACGCTGATCGGCCTCGTCGGCATCCTGTGCCTGGCGGGCGGTGTGATGATGGGGGTCGGCACGGTGATGCTGCGTCCGGCGCCGCAGCCGATGCCGGTGGTCCAGGGCGGCACCAGCGGCAGCTCGGGAGGAAATGGCGGTACGAACCCGGTCTTCACGCCTTCGACCCCGCCCCCTCCCGCCGCACCCGCGAACCCGACTCCCGCGGACATCGCCTCCCTGGAGCCCGATCGCTGGCACGTGATCACGTCGGAGCCGCCGAGCCCGCTGCCCGCCTTCGACGGCCTCGGCAGCATCGACTGGGCCATCGGCATCGCCCGGGAGTGGCAGCCCGACGCGGAGCTGCACCGAGCCATGTTCTCCGGGATCAAGCTCGACGGGAGCATCGATCTCGTGGCCGATGACGACGCCGACGCCGACTACCGCTTCTACTCGCCCAGGCTGACCGAGCTCGCGAAGAAGGCCGAGGAGGTCTCCGAGGACACGGTGTGGTCGGGCTTCCGGGTGATGATCGACGATGGCGAGGTCAGCGTCATGATCACCGACTCGACCTTCACCGCGCCCCCCATGAAGGGCGATCGGATCGACCCCGAGCACAAGACCTTCAAGGGTGTGGCGAAGACGTGCAAGGCGGCCGACATCATCCGCAAGACGCGGGCGGACAGCCGCTACCCCAAGCGGCCGAAATACGAGTTCGATGTTCGTGCATGGCCGAGGCGGCCCTACGTGATCAACGTCGAGCCGGGGGGCTTCATCGACCCCCTGACGTGCGAGCCCACGAACCGCTGATCGCCGGAGCGGGCGTTGAACGCGGATCAGGAGGAAGTTGAGGGGGCGTTCGAATGGTCGGACGTGGGGCGGCGTCTACGAGGCGTACACCAAGTGAGGTTCCCATGCGCACGCTGCTCTTCCTGACCGCCCTGCTCGCCGCCGCTCCCGCGATGGCTGACGATGGTGGCCATCGAGGCCACAGCTCCGAGCGGTCCCACACGACCGCCCAGCGGCCCGGCAGCCGCGGCGCCCCCTCGCACACCGATCGGGGCCGCGCGACGCCTCCGCCTCGGTCGACCGCTCCCCGGTCCTCGGCTCCCCGCAGCGCGCCTCCCCGCGGTGGCCCCCCGCCCCGCTCGACCGCGCGTCCCGGTCCCCGCACCGACTACGGCCACCACAGCCACTACCAGGCTCCCCAGCGTCGGGTCGTGCACCACGCGCCCCCCGCCCACAGCAACTCCCGTCACTACCGTGACCCCTGGGCCCGTGGGTACCGCGCTGCCCCCCGTCGTGGCTACGTCTGGGTCGATGGCTACTACGGCCAGTACGGCTGGAGCCCCGGCTACTACCGCCCGACCTACTCTCGCGCCGGCTACGTCTGGGTGAACGGCTACTGGAACGGCTACGACTACGTCGAGGGCTACTGGCGCCCGGCCTACCGCTCCGGCTACGTCTGGGTCGACGGCTACTACAACGGTCGGGTCTTCGTCCAGGGCGGCTGGCGCGTGTCCAGCCGGGGCCGCCGGGTCATCTACCGCTAGACCGACACCGCATCGCTGGCCTCTCGGGAGGCCCACGGCCGCTGGGGAGACCCGGCGGCCGCTTGCGTTTGGTGTGGGGTCGCGTGGGTTCGGTCTCGTGCTCGGGCTCGGGCTCGGGCTCGGGCTCGGGCTCGGGCTCGGGCGGGGGATGCCGCTTGGAGTGAGGTTGCGTTGCTGCGGGCAAGGGATGCCACTGCGCGGTCTCCAGTCTCCAGTCTCCAGTCTCCAGTCCAACCACAGTGTTGGCGGGTTCCGCCAGATCGGTTCACTTCGAAGGTCAGACCTGCGCTTTCATCGTTCGCCAACTTGGCCGAGCACCACGCGCGCGGTGCCCCGATCCCCCGGGCGCACCGCGATGCGGGACGCGCCACGTTGCCCTGGGACTGGAGACTGGGGACTGGGGACTGGAGACCGA